>JGI24159J19872_10002753_pt1 | contig 21292 bp, 14 predicted proteins | sample Ectturendosymbi4_FD_19872 | JGI IMG/M metagenome (IMG submission 19872) | reverse complement strand
TGTCTTTGTACGTCATACTACTCATTGTTTCTTGTTACTGGTATGCTACATGTTTTGTGGTTGAAAACATTGCCCTGAAGAAGCCCACTTGAATAGGTGGGTGAAACGTTGGCTGATAATAAAAAATATAATCACCAGAAGAGCTTATTCATCTGCTTGTCTGATGATCTGTGTCTTCATATTGATAAATATCTTTCACTTTATTATTAATGATAACATAATATGAAGACAAATTGTGCAAATTTTTATTTCAAAGTCTGTGTATCAAACTGGTAGCCCTTCGCATTATTCTGTACCAAGAAATAGCTCTGAGTTTCAAAAAGTTTAGTGACCCCTTCCCTAAACCCTAAACTAAGCCTAACCCCTAATCCTAAACCAAGGGTTCACAAACTGGGGTACATGTACCCTAGGGATAGATTTTCTTATCTGAAAGTCTACATTTAAGGTTAGCAATAGAAGGAAAAAATTATGTTTACATATTATTCATTTCGAAATACTCGTATTAATACAAAACATAGGTCTAGATTCGTGAATATTTTCAAAATCATCATATGCTTCTATTAGTAAATAAATTTTTGTTGTTTTCCTCAGTCTTTCTGTCATAAGAAATTTTAGGGATACATGTTCATATAACGAAATGCTGAAGGGGTACATGGCCAGAGGAAGTTTGGGAATACTCGTCCTAAACCTAAACCTCAGCGACACACTATAAATGAAAGTGTCTGTTGCTATGATTCATAACATGGTTCACTGATTTGCGTGAAAACAAGTGAAACGGAACGTTGGCATAACGGTAAAATGGAGAGAACAGCAGCAAAAAAGTTTGTTGTTAGGTTTTGAAACTGCAAAAAAACGAAATTTTTCGGCGAGCAGACTCCAGCGGCTCGGAATGACGTCACCGCTAAAACAATTGTTAGCGGACTGTTTCAAAACCTTTAGCGGACGGCTCGAAGACTGGACTGTTAGCGGCCTGTGCCATCTCTAGTATGAAGCGCTTACGCTCTACATACAATACTGCCTACCGAATTATACATTAAATACCAAAAATTTAAGTGTTCGCCCACACCAAGTTAGCCATCATGTCACAACGTTTGATGCTTACTGAGAAATAATCTGTATCGCTTCTTGCAAAGTTGTGCATCATAATCTAACTTTTTTATCCGATCTCTTCAAACGTCTGATGCATTTTTTACAAATCTTCGTTTTTCCTCAGTTATTTAACGCTCAGGCATGACGGTGACCAACTGATATAATTGTTAATGTGTTGTACCAGTGTAAGCGTTTCATCAGTAGTGTTTCTGCATAACAACAAAAACCTTCCATGTGCTTATCTTTTACTTCGTTTTTCTCCGTTAGCTGTTTACCTCAAAGTTTTGATTATACAATGCCTTCATTTCTCTCACATTACTGGGTGAATGACGTTACAATTGGGGCGCTGTTAAAGTGGTTTGCTCTTATCAGTGTTGGTCGTGTGCAAACACCTATTTCATAATGAGCTATGGCTAATCATTTGTTGTTCTCTTGCGTTGTATGATAGCGCCTGTGGTATGGACCAAGGGTCTGTAATAAATGAATTATTATTATAATATTCACTGATGTATGCATAAATCATTCGAAATGGATAATATATACACCAGGTTTTTTTTAAGGAAAATACTAGGTACCCGGTATGGAGTTGTAGGGATCCGATTTCTCTGATTCTAGGGGCCCGATTTTCTCTGACTTTAAGGACCCGATGATAATTTTATCTGATTCTAGGGACCCAATTTGAAATTCTAGGGACCCGAAACGGGTCCCTAAAACGCCTTAAAAAACCCTGATATAAACATATTTTTCCCTTCTGTTGCTAACCTTAAATTTACCCCTTCAAATAGGCAAATGTACCCCTAGGGGTACATGTGCCCCAGTTTGGGAACCCCTGACCTAGATGCACCACTGTTCTTGAGGTGTGATTTGGCGATACTTTACTTGTATGATTGTTTTGTTCTATTTTTCAAGAGTTCCTAAGTTATCATACAACAGCAAATGTGTAATGTAACATACAATGCTGCTTGCTGAAAGGCCATTATATTGCTTAAAAGGAGATTAAAGTAATATGATGCTTAGTGCAAAATCTAGTGAATATATCGTGAAATTTTGAGATCAATCTTAGAGAATTTCAAAGCAACTCTACATTTACATGTAACATCGCCTCAGAGAGATTTTTCAACCTCTTATAATGTTAAAGCCAGTTCACCTAGTAAAAATCACCACCTACCAATGAGGTACAAAGTGGTTGTACTGATAACAGAAATAACCTTGCGCAAACAGACACGACGCCATGTCTATTTCATTAATATTTTTCCACTTTAACTTTCCGCTGTCTAGAATAAAAATACATGCCAATGTAACCACTGCAAGTAAAACTCACTACTAATTTGATGCAAAGTGTCATATCACGGTGCTTTGTAAAGTTTGAGCCTACAATTGAAGCACTTTGCCTGTCACTACTCACCGGCACTAGGATGAACACGACAGACGTGAGCGGATACGGATTTTTAACACCTGATCCATATCCGAAAAATTTTTACATATCCAAATCCAATCCTTATCCGAAAATTTTAGAAACTTACTATCCGATATCTACCGGTATCCGAATACGACATCGGGTCAATACAAAACAAAAACACGCTGTCATTGTTGGGACCCAATCCATAACTAACATCACATGTTGTGTACTCACAATAGGAATTAACGCATGAAAAACAGGAAGACAGTGTCTACTTTGTAACCAGCAGCAAAAGCTCTGCTGGGGCTATCTTGCCATTCGGACCGTATCCAACTTTGTTCACATATAATGCTGAGTTCGTGACATTAGCAGTTCGGTGAACGTATTGGAGTGGGAAGTAGTTTTGGATTATCCGGATAACCGAGAGTTTTTTTGCTATCCGATTTCTGGATATATTTCTGTCGGTAAACCGGATAAACAAGTAACGTTGCTAATGAGTTTTACACTTTTCACCACCCTGCAAATCTTCAAACTCACTATTAAGCTCACTATCCAGCCCGCTTCTATGAAAACAGACGGGCATTCAGTTCATGTGGGCTCTGCTACGATTCCACAGTTGATGCGTTGTGCTTCATATGAAATCCGTTGCCAAAGCAGTAAATGTTAAAAATGCATGGTTTTCGTCATATCTGCAGCGCTGGCTTTAACCTGATTTGACCGGTTGCTTCTAATAGGGCCCCGCGCAACTCCTATCAACCAACGCAGACTTGCTGCTTGTGTTGTGCGGGCGCGGGTCTACAGTGCGTGAGATCCGTTGCCGACGAAAATCGAAGTGAAGTGGTTTTAACACCCCCATCATATCCCTTTTTGTAATGTGATAGTTACAATGCTCATTGATTACTGTAATGCTCAGCCTGTTTGTTTTTAATAGCACCTAGTTAATGTAGAGGGTTTAAGCTTTGAAGCTGTTTGCTTTTTTGTTTATAATTAAGCGTTTCGTGTTTATCAGATCAACTGCAGGGCTGGGTTCAAGTAACAAAAATTTATTGTTTAAGTAATAAGTAATTTCTAACAGATTACTTATAATACTTAAATAATTTAAGCAAATAAGAAAAATGACATTTAGACGTAAAATCATTCAAGCACATCAAAATCATTGCAACTTTTAGATCACGTAATGGGTGGGTCATACAAAATTTGCACCTGTTGGCCGCGATTCACTTTAATGGAATGACCTTATAGCTGCAAATCGTAATCACGATGACAATCAACAATTGTGACTCACGAACGCTCAGCACAGGCATGAAATTTATTCACGGCAATGGCTTTTTTGTGTGATGATACATGTCATGTATAATACTGCGTTTACAGCAACAGATGTGGCTTCTAAAATCTTAATTTTTCTGAAAGCAAATTACTTCAAATATCAAGTAATTACTTACTTGAACCCAGCCAGGGGTGCAACCAGGGGGGCATTTGGCCCTCCCGAAAATTCAAAACATTGCATAGCAATTTTGACATATGCAGAAACTTCCAATGAATAAATATGAAATTTATATTCTAATCATTTTAAGAAGTCTTATTTGAATTTCTCTCTGTCCTACTGGTTAATTATCTCTTTACAAGATTTAACTTGAGACAGGCCATCTGATCGAAAATGATTGGTATTTTACCACAAACATGCTAGAATTGTCAAAACCCGACAGTTTAAAATGTTGGTATTTCTAAGGCAATCTATTTATCCTTTTGTTCGTGTGCCATTTTTTCACGAGACAGGCCTCATGAAACTATAACATTTGGGTATTGTTGAACCGTGCAAACCGCTGAAACTTTCAAAATGATAAGAGAAGTCTTGACATGTTGGTTATTACTAAAAAAGTTTGCGGCCACGTCAAACCTGTTTTTTTTCGGTCAAAGTCCGAAACGCTTTTGAAATGACAGAAAAAAATTAATCATTTCGGTGAGAATATTTGAAAATATATGTTACAAATGTTAGAAAACACTTCTAGGGCGAGCTTTAATACAACTGTGAGACAAATGACCGAAATGTTTCAATGACCAAAATGTCCCAGCTAAAACTGACCGAAATGTTTCAGCGAAAAAAAACATCGTCAAACTGCTTGTTCTTCTACGACTTTTTGATTATTTTTGTCAGGGGCAAAACGGATCACCATATCAACCTAGCGCATTTCTTAAAAAAACGTTGTTTACTTGCATTTTCGGTTCTAAAGCTGATAGTTTTTTACTGAATTTAGCGTGAGGACTGTTTCACGTTTTAGTGTCTTCCTGGGTTGGTACCAGTACCTGGTGTTTCCAACTCGGGTTTTCCCGAACCAATCCCGTCGCCACGAGGGGCTTAGCCCCCCCAAACAAAGCTCCAAGTCCCCCAAATTGAAGCATGAAACACTACACACCAGTGGAGTTTTTGTCATTTTTAGAATGTCAAGCCCCCCCGCAGAAATGCACAGCCCCCCTATTGAAAACTTTCTGGCGACGGTTCTGTCCCGAACACGAAACCCGTTTTTTTGGCTATTTTCTACTACCCGAAACCCGGTTTTTTTTCAACTACCAAATCAGGTATTTTAAAAAACCTGGAGTTGCTGTTGCATTCAAATATTAATGATGCTGATAACACTAAAGATGCAGATTGGCGCGTGTAACAGTCAAATAAGCACGTTTGAACTTTTAACTATTACCATGAGGCACGAGGTACGGGTTTTGCTCGGTGACCGTCGTACGTTCGTTGTTGGTCCGCTTATATTTTCGTTCAATTGACCTATTTAGACGGATCGTGGCGTCATTTTGCACATGGTAGGTGCCTACGCGAACTTTTGTCTTTTCGCTGACCTAATTAAAAAATAACTGCCACGTGCGGCATAGGCGTAGCCAAGGGGGGGACAAAGGGGCCATGACCCCCCAAATGTCTAGAAAAGAATCATTTTGTGCTTTGAGAGGCGTTTTTCTAAACAAAATAGTATTATTCGCCTGAAATGAAACATTTTGGCCCCTCCCCAAATTTTTGGGCTGGCTACGCCATTGACGTGAGGTAGTTCTTCAAAGGTATGCCGTAGTTACTAGTTAGTTCATTTATACGCTGTTATCTGTTAGTTCATATACAAGCTGTGATTCTTTGCAAAATGGATTCGTTCCCTTTCAGTTTGTAATAACTTTCTACAAAGTATTTAACTTTCCTTTAGAAGCGACTTTAAGTAGACTTTTAATCATACACATTCAGTTAAGACGTTAGTAATCGAAGAAAATCAGAAGCTTAGAGCCATTTCTTATACAAGGCTCAACCAACACCGAAGTGCAATTTGTGCTCCGTTATACAAAAGGAGGTGGTTCAAGCACCGACTGTTTGATCAACCATTTGAAACCAAAGCACAGAATCCATGAGGGTGAAAACCACAAAACTATTCCGGCACAGGAAGAGATCCGATCGCAAACATGGGTGGCGGAACCTTTTTCAAAGTGGGGGGCACAAGTGAACGGCAAAAAATCTATAGAAAGTTTCTGTGGTTTGAATTGGCAACTGTGTCGTCACAAGCATCGAAATATGACGCCATTACCTATACATCATATGAAGGTTTAAATTACGCCATTTTAGACAAAATTACACCACTGTGCGTCACTGAAATTTCTATTTGCTTTCGTTCTGGCTGGCATTAATGTTGCTCTGTGACGTAAGTTACGTAACAATAAATGAGAATTTCTCGTGATAACCTCTCCATGGTTGTTGAGTAACCGTTCACGTACGTCACAGACCAATGATAACACCAGTAAGTCCTTTGCTTACTAGGCTCATTCATATTAGCCCGAGTTACTGGACAATTTTTCGTTCGTTTGAAATTATTCTGGAAATGGGAACTGTCCATTGGATTGGACTTCAAATGCAATGTTCTATACAAATCCATTGCTTGAAAAAACATTAAATCCGTTACGAAATATGTTTTAAAAAACAATTCATTGCATAGGAAAGCTCGGACTCTAATACTGTAGATGAGCCTGAGGAAAGCGCGAGCGAACGAAGTCGAGAGAACACCAGAGGAGTCGACAGAAAGTTTTCAATAGGGGGGCTTTACGTTTGTTCAGGGGGCTTGACATTCTGAAATTTGATAAAAACTCTACCAATTTGTAATGCTTCATAATTCAATTTGGGGAGGTTTGAAGTTTGTTGGGTGGGCTAAGCCCACAAAAGCCCCGCCGTGGCAACGGGACTGGAGAACACCTGCTACGAATGATATTGTTTGTTCAGGCCACCTGCAACATGAACGTGAAAGGCCAGACATGGAAAGAAAATATATGAACAATGACAAGGCCCAAATAACAGATTCCGAGTTAACAACTTAGTGAAGCGAGACCGTGGGTGGTGGCACAAATATACAAAGCAAGCAAGCTCGCGTTCACTGATATAAATCGTAATCGAAGACTCGGGCTAAGCCCGAGGAGCCCGTGTGTCGGAGTCACCGCTGTGCTGTTGAAAACACCAAGAACAATTCAATAAAACAGGCAAAAATAACACAGCACTGATACCTGTCTTAAACAAATTCAAAATAACAATTTTTCCACATCTTGAAAACAGAAGGAACGTGACTGGCTACTCATTTTAAAACTGCATTAGATACCAGAATGCAAAGACAAGACAAAGCATATAGTAACTAGAAAGTTGTCTGTACGAATGCCAATTGTGTTGCCAATACAAAAATAAAATATAACTATTTAGTGTTCCCAATCCAAAAACAAAAACACGGTTGAAATTGATCTGTCAAATATTTCATTTTGCGCATAAGATTCAGCAAAGTTTAACTATTTGGAATGGTGTTAAAACGATTGAAATTACACCAAATTTTAAATGGTGTGGTATCAACTTTTTCCTTCAGACAAGCATGGGCATTGGAAGCAGGCCCGTAAGTAGGGGGGACAAAACCCACCTGAAACAATTTTCGCTCCTCTTGGAAAAATGTATGGGATATAGTTTAAAACTATTGGACATAGTTTAAAAAATTTGGGCCCCTCTCAGAAAACTCTTCGCCTCCCCTGATGTCCCAAGCTGGTTACGGGCCTGGTCGGAAAGGGGCAGGAATTTGAAAATTTCACCAAAAATGCTGTTTTCTTAGTTTCAAGAGGTAAAAGACAAATTTCACCACTTTTGTCCCCCCTAGAAATATTTTTGGAAGAATCCACTAGTGCCCCCCCCCTGGAAAAAATCTTTCCGGTGCCCATACACACAAGCATGTAAAATTACACCATTTTTGTAAAATAATGTGTCGTACAGTATTACGCCATCTGTCAACACTGTTCAACAACACCAATGCGGTAAACAAGCTAGAGCAGGTTGACAGACTGTGCACGGTGTATTCTGCCAAACAATTACGAAATCCTGACATATTACAAATAATATTGACAAAATACTGCCAAAATTCTACAACATTTTTTTCATTAAACGATTTACTTTAACAATGGACCCAACACTAACTGTGTTACTTAAACTTATTTAAGCAAAATTCGGAATTTAAAAGTGGGGGCCAGGCCCCTCCAGAAATAAAACTGGCGGGGTCTAGGCTTATGCGGTCCCCCGGTTCCGCCACCTATGATCACAAATTGTAATAAAGGAAATGAGTCTTTTTGAGGCTACAAAGAAGAGGTCAAAAATATCCTTGAAAAACGGTTCCATGCCTTCATTACAATCAAGCCCAATTCAATGGAACCAGAGAGGGATTTTTCAGCCACGGGACTATTTGTCACAAAACTCACAAACAGACTGAATGGTAAAAGTGCGCTGTGATTGTCATGCGTCAGTATTATAAACATCATTGAAAAACTGTACTTAACTTACTTAATAATTCGCTAATTTGCGCAGGGACCAACAATAGTAATTTCAAATGATATTGAGTTTTTATCGCTCAAAATCGCATTCTATTTCAAAACCAGAAAAAAAACGAGGAAAAATTTTGCCCCGAATTGGAAACACTACTATTGTTAATCCGGCACTGGACACAGCAGTACACGTGTGTGATTGCATCTACAGTGGCGATCAGGTGTCTCTAAGTGAATAAAAACGCTAGTTCATATTTAACGATATTCATAAGCTTATGTTGGGTTTGATAAGGTAAGTCATAGCAACTTCATCGTCAAAACAACGAAAAATCGCCATGCAAGATAAACATTTATGTTGGCCCCCCTACTTTTTCCTTGGCCCCGCAGTGGATCCCCCACTTTTTAGGTTCTAGAATTGCAGCTGCCTATCAGCCCACGCTGAACACATTCAGCACGGGTAGCAGTGTGATTGCTCTCGATGCGACAGGTTTAGTAAGCATTTCAAGTAATGCCGCAACGGGGAGGGCCACGTGAAGGCACCTGTTTTTCTCCCCGATTTGGACGCTAAAATGACATTTTGCTGACACAGTTTTAATTCCCAGTTACAAAAACTTGATTGCAAAACTCGGTCAACTGTGAAATGGCTAAGGTAATTGATTAGTTGACTGCAAACAAACCCTCAATAAATATTTATAAAAACACACACGTTATCAGAAATAGACATGCTAACACAGATTCCTTTGAAATAGCTGTATATGGCAATCCTATTGAAATAGCTTTGTGTTGCAAATACCTTGATGTAATTGTAGATAAAAACTGACTTAGAAAAAATTGCAAACTGTTGTATTGTACTATCTTCGAACATATTGGTGTAATGTATAATAGTAAAAATTATGTAAGTTCTTCGTATGTTGTATCTTATCCCAATAAATTCACGAGCGTAATATGGAACTGTAGCCTGGGGAAAAGGAGCTTCATGTCATCTATGGTCAATATCGGTTGTTTGAAATCGAGCGATGAGATGTTTGACCACATGAAATTGCGACTCGTAAAGTACTGCATAACGTCTTCACTCTCACACGCAAAGCAGTAGACTTAAGCATGCATGTCAGTGACAAGGAACACACAAACACATGAAAAAACACGAAGATAGATATCTGGGGGCAGTAGAAAATCATACGTTTTATGGGACTTACACAATTGCTTTGATGAAAAACAAGCATAAATATGGGGTGCTATAAGCAAAGGCCCCACGCATGGATGGCGCCAACACGGTTATTAAAATATAGTGCTGCGATGACTTACAAGTCGACCGATTTATAAAATGCATGGGGGAGTGGGAAGCTGCGAAGGACCAGGGGACATTGAGTCAGCAGACCTCTCTAGAATCAGCCTAATTATAGTGTAAAGGGAACAGTTTCTTGCAGTAAGCAAAAGTCTGTTGCTTTGAGTATAAGGTTCAATATGCGCAATGCGGTTATGTAGTTTATGGAAGCAGAACGCATTGCAGGCCAGGTCAAGCCACCAGAAGTAACTGGTTTAACATTGCCACATAAAACATTTGCTGTTTTCACACATTTTGGAAATATTCGTGATAGCTAAAGAGGAAACGCGTCAACAGTTATGGACTAGTGCAGCGCTGCGATGGTGTCACAAAATTTAAGTACGTTGAGAACAAGGCTTCCAATCGTGTGTTTGGGAAATATTTTTTCAGTCGATGTGATGAATCATGCATGCGAACGGAAATTCGTTTGCTGTTCGGTAGACACGTTGTTCGCTTTGCGATTGGAGAATAAAAGCATCCCAATACTTTATACAAAAGTTTGATGAGACCAATTTTAGTGAACGCAACAAAAAACAAACTGAGTGAAATATACCAGCGATACCTAATTCGACAATTTTCATAGTAACAGCGTTAAATAATTAAATCAGCGCATCTGGTTAATTTACACCAACAAAAAATAATACCAAAATTTTTCTAGTACCTGAATAATACACATTCTTATATTTCGCTGTTAAAGTGTTAAACACGATTTATTTTTTATATCTAATGAAATGTTTGACCAGATTTTTGTTGCACTGCATTTTAACATTTTCACACCTGAGTTTGAACGTGCTTTTGGTAAAGCAAATTTCCGACTTTTAGTTTGTCTCGTATTATACAGATGAACATCTGTAATGAGTTTTAAATAATTGTTAAATGTAGCCTGTAGCTGATAGTCAGTGTGTTTATACATGAATTTGCTCACTGAAAGATTGCAAATATCTTTTAATTGGAGAATTTTCTGCAATTAATAAATGTTAGCAACTTTACGAGTCACAAGTTCATATGTGTTCGAATATGTCCCGAACAGATATTGACTGTAGATGACATGAAGCTGCTCTTCCCTAAGAAATAATTCCATATTGTACTCGTGAGTTTATTAAGCTGTGATACGACATACGTAAAGCTTGTTTCATAACATAATATCCAACCTTATACATTACACCAACATATTTGGATATAGCACAACACAACCGTTTACAATTCTCTTTCCATGTCAGTTTTCCAATTGCAATTACAGTATGGTACTTGTATTCGAAGTTCTTTCAATACGATTACCGTTTACATTCATCTCTAAAAAATCTGTGCTTATATTTGTATTTGTGATTAACATATATTTCATTGAAATACATATTTTTTGAGAGTTTGATTGCAATTACCTTTGTCATTTCTCAATTAACCGAGTTTTGCAAATTTCCCAGATTATTGACACTCTGCATTGAAACTTCATCCCCAGTAAAAAGTATAGTTTTCATAAGATTTGACGTTGGTAAGTCATTTACACACAAAAATAAGAATAATGAGCCTAAAATCGAGTCTTGCGGGACACTAGCAAAAATTGATTTTATAGATTATTTTGTGTCTCCCCCTTGAACGTTGTTTTCTGTTGGAAAGTTACGACTGTATTAATTTAAACGCGTTTCCTCATACGGCGTAGCATTTGCAATAAAGAACGCAGAAAATTCTACAGCTGAAAGATATTTACAGCCTGGGAAAATTCATATACAAATACAATAAATCTCAACCACCGGCTGCCCTTAACGTATATTTCAAACTCATCACAGATGATCATCAGCGATAATATGAGGCAAAGTACAACTCAGCAATTTGCATTACGTAAAGCACGTTCAAAAACGCAAGTAAGAAATTGCTGAGATAAAGTGTAATGGAAATCTGGTAAGACGTTTCGTTGGAAATAAAAAATAAACCCTGTTTGAAAACTTTGTATCAGAAACATTGTTGATATTCTCACTTTGTTCGTGTACAGCAGCCAAGTGCATTGATTCTATAACGCTTTTGCTATGAATAGAGCTTCATAAGATATTGCTGGCATATCTTACCTAGTTTCGTTTTTGTTGCGTTAACTAAAATTGGTCGCTTTAGACACTCGTATATAGTGGTGGGATGCTTTTAGTCTTCAAGCGCATTGGCAATCGTTTATCCACTGAGCAGCAAACGATTTTCCGTTCCCATGCATGAATTATCACATCAATGGAAAATACATTTCCCAAAAACGTGATTGAACGCCTTGTTCTCAGCCTGCTTCAATTCTGTGACGCCATTGCAGCATTGCACTAGTCCACAACTGCCTTGACGCATTATCATCTTTAGCTGTCATGAATATTAACAATATATTTGAAAACGTCAAACCTTTCATGTGGCAAAATTAAACCGACTTCTTGCGGCTTGAAATTGCCTGCATCGCATTTTGTTATAAACGCAATGTGCAGCCTGATATTTGTGCAGTGGTGCACTGCGCGGACGTAGCACTGAGTGTATTTTGCTCCTGTATCCTAACTTGGAACGTTGATAGCTTACATTCAATATAATGACACATAAAATAGTACAACCGATTAAAGAGAGTGCGTGTTGAATAGTATGCATATTGTGTCAACAAACGTCACCGAAACGTTGGTTTGGAAACGGGAATATGACGCCATATGGTGATGTCACAAACAGCGCACACCGAGTAACAAGCAGTAGAAGGCCACCGTACGCCACTGTAAAGGCAAACTTGATTCAATATGGATGTCTGAAGGAAGTGCTGTAATGAAACATAACGAGCAGGTACGTTTCAACAAGCTGCGCCGAGTAAGTATCATGAACTAGACAGTCGGCAGCGTGGGCCTGTGCTTTGTTATTTCAAGAAACGGAATCTTGACTCATATACCAGAGTCTACATGCAAGGCGCTAGATTACTTAGATGGGTATTGCAGGAAGGTTGTTATTTGTTACCTAATCTTGAAATAAACGTTGTTAGCTGGTGCTTACAATGGATGCTGCAGTATACGAAGATTTGTCACATCTTGAAAGAGTTTCATCAAATCGTTTTGATGATAATCCTTGTTTCAAAGTGGACGAAATTCTCCGATCGCTTCAAGACATCGACCGTCGCGTGCAAACCAGAGCAAACCAACTGCTAGCTGAGCGTTCACCTTCCCTGCAAAGACTGAGCTCTGTTTCAGCTCCTGGTGAAGGTTTTTTTAAATTGAGTTTTAAACGTAGAGAGTGTCTAAGNTGGTTTTGCAGTTTTTATCGGTAAAGCTTTAACAAACTATTCAAAACACTGTTTTTATCTCTATGCAAGTACAAAGTTTTTGTCTACAAAGATTTTGTCAAAACCAGCAACTGATAAACCAAGGGCTTTCTAAAAAGCTTTTTTTCACGTACAAATCAAGAGATTTTCCTGTTTGCTACTTGTTTCTTTTCTGCCGACATTAAAATTTTTTTTAATGTCAACTGCTTGATTAAGAACGTATTGATTTTGGCAATGATGGTGCTGCACAGTTTTTTTCAACAAACAAAAAATTACTCGTGATTTACAGACGTGATTTCTCTAACGGTGTACGGACTTACGGTCTTATTCATGGAGTGCTAAACTTGAGATCGTTTCTAGGTGTTTTGAAGGGGCCTTTGTTGTATTTACTTGTTAAAGAAAAAGAGCAAACACTAAAACACTTTTTGAATATTAACATGCTTTAAGTCCACATCTTTTTGTGTTTCAAAGTGACAAGACAGCTTGCAAACAAGTCGCGACAAACTTACCCATTGGCGAGAAGTCTCTTGTCCGGTACGTACTGTCAAGAGAGACAAATCGAGACGCACTGCCTGTTGAATGCTTTCTGCCCTTAGACAATTTCTGGTGTGAAAAATATTTTTTACAAAATAAACTAAACGACGTAGCGCCGTGCAAATAATATCGAAAAATCAATTTCGAACTGGGTCCCACGTCCACGCACGAAGACAGGGCGCTTATTAAGCAACCCCATCAGAAATTATTGCAAAGCAGCTGCAATCCTGTTCAAGAAGTTGCTTCACACTTTTTAAGGCTATTTAAGAACTTTCCCTTCGTTTTTAATTCCTATTGATATAAGCTAACCTCGATTTAACTGGACTTGTAATAAAATTTTGACGGTGAACTTTCATTAGCGAAAGCTTGAATGTGATTTTCGTGTTCTCTTGGAAAACCAGCGGTAATCATCGGGTTTCTCTTCCTGTTTTCCCTTTTGCATGTTTTGTTGCCTGTGGTCGAACGAAAAGATTTTCTTTACAAACTTACAATTCAAACCGCCTGCTTTTCAAATTATTAAAGAAAGTGTAGCATCCTAGAAGGATTACCACAAACGATGTCATAAGAAATCTTTTACTTACTTTTGCTTCCTTTTCCTTTAGTGTTTATTTTCAATGAAGCATGTAGATTTCTTTCGAGTATACTGAGTAGATACCCATACAAACGACATGGGCGTTGTCATTGTCGTCGTTTTCACACAAGGCTATAGTGCAAGGTACACCGTACAAAGATTTTTGCGTCTTTCCAAAATATCGAAACTAAAATGTACAATGTCTTTCTAACAACATGCATGAAAGCAAACATTCCAGTTAAAACCAACAACGCCACAAACATACAGTACGATGACGCCCTTCTCTGGGAAATTAGGACAACATCCGTACTCTCGCGTTTATCAACAAGTCATGTCACGTCTAGAGTTCATTGCAAATTAGCTCGTGCTAATATGTTTACAGAATTTTTAAACGTCTGTGCACCATCCACTGTACCTTCGTTTGCAATTGATGTTATTACATTCCCTTTATTACCGATAAAAATATTTATTTGGATCATTTCATTTGCCTTATAGGCTTAGCCTCAGATTTGCAACCTTACAGGCCTTTGCCCGGTAAAACAGGTGGTAGAAGTGAAGAGTTGTGGTATGAAAATTACGTGAAAATTCTTTGTATTTAAAAATATTTCTTATTATCTACGAGTGCTTCTGCCCTGGGGTGAGGGTTTTGTGTTGTTTTCGATTTCAGATCGACCTGACAAGACAAAACCATCAGATTCAAAACCAGTCGATATCATCCAGCTGTCGCACAAGCCAAAGAAGGCAAAAGAACTAAGTTCAAGCCAGTGCGTTTTTGTGGCAAATCAGTTGCGTGCAGTCCAGGCTTTTCTCAACGAGAACCTCAGCGACTGCGTAAAGGATAAAAATGAAAACGTCGCTTTTCTGGAGTCTGTCATTAAAACTTTGACTGCACGTGTTTGAAGACCTTCATATACTGTGCAAAACTTTGGTCTATCCTTTGACTTAAACTGAGCGATATTTCAAGCTTCGATTGTTTTTTAGAGCCAAAGACTTAGCGTGCATGTTATTTAGTTTGTTTATTGCAGGTGATAAGCTACGGTTTGCCAAGAAGCTTAACGTACGTTGTATTACATTATTAGAAATCGAAACTGTGATTAGTTTCCCTGAGAGGAGCTTACAACAACAACAGTGAACGCTGAAGGCGTTTAATAAGTTTGAAGGAAAAAGTGTGCTGCCTGTGGAAAGACAATTTTTGTTTTTATCACAGCAAGGATGATAATGAAACCAGGTGATTTTTGCAAAGACCTACCAATAACACCAAAAATAAATGTAGCAGGATCGTTAAAACCGAGACAAACTGAAACTTAAAGAAATCTAAACTAAGGCCAAGTAGATAAATCAGAGTTTGAAATAAGATAAGGATTGAAGATTTTCAACATTACTGACGGGAATGAAGGCCCCTTTCCCATAACCATCTAAATCTAAAAAGGTGAACATTAGTAAACGGCCGAAAAAACATGATTTGCCAAAAAGCCAGAAACCGCCTTGTTTGTCGAATCTTAAATCTGTCACAGTTTCATCAAAGATAAATTTGAGTATTTGTTGGAACAGTTTGAGCTCGCATAAAGAAATTCGCGTGTAGCTGCGAGAACCTAAAATACTTAAGTAAAACAAATATGTCTTTCTTTGCTGTACAGTTGAAAGTGTTCCAGAAGCAGGAAGTCCCTCGGTCTCTTTCCTATCAAGCAATCGAAAGTTTTAATAGGAATCTTTGGAGAAAATAAGTGGATAATTCAATTTCGTTCGAAAACGAGTTCTTGCTTTTCAGAACAAGCAGTAGACACTGCTACGCAATGCTACAGTTGGGTTTACTTGTTACCAGCGCCGTATCCAGATTAGTTGGGAAAACGAAGTTTTCCGATAAAGAGAAGCATACCCGCAACAGCTCAAAAAGTAACGTTTATGCGTATGAATGGCGGTGCCCACTGCGAAAAAAAAATTTCTGCGTGGAGAGGATCTACCCCTCTAGTCCCGTTGCAGCGCCGATTTTGTTTGTTTCCCTTGTCACAATGCGAGCACTCGAACAAGCTGATAAGAAGAGTTCGCTTACTCAGTTCGTTGCCTATTTTATTTTACCAAGGAGAACAGATTTATTTTCGGCAACTAAAAGCGTTGGTCGCACCCATCATTTTTCGCCACATTCAGGTTTTGAGCTGCGTTGATTCATCGTGGTCACGTGACCTGCAAAACTTCGGCAGTGCTTGCAACACTTATTTGATGCAGCATGAGCAACCGCTATGTGGTGTACCAAAAAATGAAGTTTTGTTCGGCTAATACCTCATTTGCAATTTCGTTTTTGATGTTTAAGGAGCTAGTTTAATACGTGTGGGAATTCAAGCAAATTAAGGATCTTTATCTGAGAATTGTTACACTCGAAATTTGTTTATCGAATTTATACACGAGGTGCAAAGCGCGACCCGACTCCCCATTGAGAGAATGCAGAAAGACTTCAAAGTTTATTAAATATGTAAGAAGTGCTAGATTAAATTTAAGAGTCTAGATAAGCGCGACCTGACTCCCCATTGAGAGAACTCAGAAAGCCTTTAAAGTTTATTAAAGATGTGAAAGGTGTTAGATTAAATGGAGGGGTCGAGATAGGGTAGGCAGAGGAATTAAAGAGTTTAATTTTAAACGATAAAAAAATTTTCCCAAATAAAATTTCGATTGAGAGCAGCGCTTTCTGCAGTTCATTTCAAGTTGCTTGCATAATTCACCACTTCGCCTAAATCGTCACTTTTTTTCTAATGCCCTTGAGGTGACGAATTAGACAAATTCTACTCTTCTATAAAAAAGGAGTTTACGTACAGGTAATCAGATTAACAGCTAGACGATATTTTTGCGGACGGCCATACGGTCCCGCGTGAAAATGTATATATCTGAAAAATAAACCTACAAAAAACGCTAGAAATCGCAGAAATTTAACGAAGAGATTTTACGAACTACACGAAAGAGCTATAAACTCGAAGAAAAGGTCGCAATCGCAATACCTATTATTCCTTAGAAGAATGTAGGAAAGGCTTTAATTTCTGTTGAAGATCTAAGGCAATTGTAGAACCAAAGTCGGCATAACAAAAGATAGATTTTGGAGTGGGCACTACGGATGGGAGGGGCATACTTTCACGCTTTTCAGACAAACGGTCAAATAGGCCGCACCTGCGTGGTACCACAAAAACTAAGATGGCCCAGGCCCCGCGCTCCCTAAATCCGTGCCTGGCCATGAGTGTTACCGATAGTATCCTTGTGTTCATTTTGAGCCTGAATTACACTTGTTTGTTGAATGCCAATTTCTGAGTTTAATTCGTTAAGACCTCTACTAAGTTAGCGATTTATTTTAGATTGACGTCTATTCAGACCAAAAATGTCTTAACTTGAGCGACTCAGGACTTTCAAACAGTTATCTATGCGGTCATAACGACCTCTGAAACGTTTCCATAATCCAATATTTTGCGTTTGTTTGCAATTTTAATAAATCTTGCAAACAATTTCAACATAATTTTTGCTGCTTTTCACTCTATCGTTTTTGAAATATTTTGCTGTGCTTCTACAATATATGCGAATGTACGTGACAAAGTCGCACTGTCTGAGACTCAACAAAAGGCAATTTTACTTATGCGCCGACCTACTGCCAACTGCCGTTAAATAAGAATAATTAAAACAATAAAATCTCGAAACCAACTAGAAAAGGTCTACAGGGAACTGTGCAGCAAGGGTGAGCGTCGTCTGCGTGTTGCGTGTTGATCGATTTTGATACTTTCCTATTGTGATAACGAATAAGATTGCGCTAACCTTTTTTGCGTAGCGGCAAGCGCTACAAGGGAAAGCCTTCTACGTTACAGCAGCAATAAAGATTATATGCCATGATCACTCTATGCTGCTTAGGTCTGCCCGGTATTATATACTTTTCAGCTAGCTTCGATATTTATTTGCGGTGCCTTTCTCTTTATCGGGTGATTCCCTTGCATACGCCACAGCATCATTTTTCTGAGGATTTCCGCATGTGATGGTACGTGTACCATTACACCTTTCGCCGACCAATTCATGTTGAACAAGCTTCAGCGTGAAGCCTGAATTGCAGTTCAGTTTCATTATACTTTCTTGGTTCTTTCGGAATGTTACGGTGGTCTGCGGCGCTCGTCTCCGCTCAGTTGCGCCGTGCGCCAAAGGCGGTCACGAATCAAAAATGCCGGAGTCGATTCTGGCAAGATTCTGCGTTTTTTTAGACCCGGAACCGTAGTCAAAAATTTGAAAGCCGGACCCGGGTCCTGAATTACTTTTTATTTTCGGCAGTAGCAGGAGTCCGTTTGTTCTTTATAAATGCCATTGCTTAAACTACAAACATTGCTTAATTTTGGTAGCTTAGTTGGTTTTCGGAGTTTCAATAGGAGTGGGATTCTCAAATTTGAAAAAACGTCGGAGTCGGATCTGGCAAAAATTTTGGAACATGACCGAAGTCGGAGTCTGAAAAATTCCAGCCACCTCTGCCAGAGGCCGCAAGGCTGCTTTCGCAATAATGTTGCATTTCTGGCGAGTTAATGGTAGCAACGCACGTGAACCGTTCCATTGCACCCACCCATTAACACCGAGCACGATGCTAAGCTGACAGTGGCGTAACTGGGGCCAGGGGTTCGAACCCCCTTGGCAGGCATATCTAAAAATGGGCCATCACTTAACTCATTTTTTGGTATTTAGTATCGTTACAACCAACATTTCATCGAAGACAAAATTAAGTGTGCTTTATTCAACTACCAAGGTGAAAGAATGAAAAAAAGGTCAGCAACGTAAACAACCGATACAGCGGACAGAGTGAACGACAGCGAACGAATGAGTCAAAAAGCAAGTAGTGAACGAAGTAAACACACTAAGCAATCAAGTAATCAAAGGAAAGCAAGCGCAAAAATAATTACGCGCGGAAACGAGCATCACAATCTTCCCTCGTACATGAAAAACATTCAGTATGAGATGCAGATTTTACAATTATCAAGTAGTCCATTCATTGTCAGGCCAGCGTCTGATGGGTTACGGCAGCCTTGACGATCTGCGAAGACCAGAAGCCTCCGGTGAAGGTCGGGAGGCACGTTCGTCTGAACCTGAAGGCTGGCTGTCAGGTTCGTCAGATGAACCATAAATCGCGACTGTCTCAGTCCGATTCAAAGAAGTATCTGTAAAGTTTTCCCAACAATTAGCAGTAGCATGACTACTGCCCAAACTCTGCTCGATACACGTGTCCTGAGGGGAAGCAGTTTCACAACTCGGGTCCTGTTCTGCAAACGAAGGACATGGGGCTAAGTCCCGCGTTGAGACAGGCGTTTCTCGCCCATCAGCACAACGAATAAACGCAAAATGTGGATTTGCACACAGCAATTCTACTCTGTCAACGAGAGGGTGGCTTTTATTGCGAACAAATCTCTTCATAAGTACGGAACCAGTCGTTAAAAGCCATGCAGGTAAAGACCTCCAAAGCATGGAACGTCTCTCGAAACACAGGAATCGTTCGTGAGGAGTCTGGTTTGTAGTGGTACAGAGCAACGATCTTAGTGCATGCAAGCGTAGGGAAGAATTTGGTCCCACTGCTCTTCCTGAAGGTTTCTAGTGCGCAGCATGAGTTTCTGTTTTCCACCAAGTCGAATTAAGACGCTCGCACTGAGCGTTCCCCTCAGGGTGATACGGAGTTGTACGGGTCACATTGCGTGATAAGAAATATTCTCGCAATTCCGATGACATAAACGCAGATCCTCGGTCGCTGTGAACGTAACCTGGCATTCCAAATAGATAAAATAATCGCGGAAACATCGCGGTAAGGAAATGCAAATGGGAAACGGCTGAACTCATCAATGACAACAAATGCATACGGTAATTTGCCTTACACGGGTCCATCAAAATCTACAGCAATTCGCTCCCATGAACGCGTCGCCTTTACAAGCGTTTCTCATGCTTGCTTGAAGAATTGAGGCTTTAATTCTGAACAAATTTTTCACTCGCGACAAGTGCTTTTAACGTCATCGAGAGAAAAAGGTAAATTTTTTGTTTCAAGAAATGGTTTAAGCGTCTGATGCCAGAATGACCGAGAAGGTCGTGAATCGACTTTAAATGAGTCTCCCGAATTGGCAGCTGCCACACCGGAAGGCCGTGAAAGTGCGTCTGGGACCACATTTTCTACACCATGAGTGTGTTCGACGCGATAGCTGAAAGTACCAAGCTCTCTTCTCCATAACAAAATTTTATTATTCTTGATTTTTTTACCTTTCAACGGATCTAACATAAAGGCCACGGAGCGTCGGTCCGTGACAAGGCAAAACGTCCGGCCATGCAGCAAATGCGCCCACTTGCGCACAGCTTCTATAACCGCAGTAGCTTCCCGTTCCCATGTGGGATATTTTTGCAAGGTAGGAGAAAGCGTTCGCGACATAATCAACCGTTTTGATTCAGAGTTGCAGCGATTGCAACTTCTGACGCATCGCATTCCACACGTAGTTCTTGGTTGCCGTCGATGTTTACTAAACAAGCTCGGAGTACACCCTGCTTCAAATCTTCGAATGCATCAATTTCATTACCAGACAAAAGGAAGAGGTAGCTTTAGACAAAGCGTAGCTGCGGTCTGAAAACTTAGGCAACCATCGCGCGTAATATGCAAACATACCCATCATCTGTTCGAGCTCCCGCGGATTTGACGGAGATTTGAGTTCAGTCAATGGTTTGAGGCGGTTCGGGTCTGGCCTGATGGACCCAAAAGAGAGTCCGTGCCCCAACAGATCAAATTCAGTTGCTCTTTTTAGTCTATTTTTCGTTAAATATAAGATTTTCTTCTCGCGAGGCTTTAATGCCGCGAGGTTTTAATCGCGCTCTTCCACAGTAGCGCCACCCACAGTAATATTATCCAGTTAAGCATATGTACGACGGAGTCCATGCTTTTGAATAACGGTGTCAATTATCCTTTGAATTGCCGACACTCCATTCGTTACTCCTAATGGCACGCGTGTGAATTGATAAAGTTTTTCCAGTGGTTCAAACCCCGTGTACTTCTCATCTTCAGGGGGAATAGGCACTTGGTAATACGCAGATTTTAAATTCAAAGTGCTACAATATACACTTTTGACAGTTGCGCCACTTGGTCTTCAATCCGTGGCAAGGGGTATGCACCACGCTGAGTAAACCAATTTATCGTTTGACAATAATCAATTGCAATTCTAGCCTTGTGCCGAACATCGCGTGCCACTAAAACTTGAGCTCGCCAAGGAGTACTAGCTTCTTCAATGACACCTGCTTTAAGTAATTCTTGGACTTCCTTTTCAATGAACTTAGTGT
>JGI24159J19872_10002752_pt1 | contig 21293 bp, 14 predicted proteins | sample Ectturendosymbi4_FD_19872 | JGI IMG/M metagenome (IMG submission 19872) | reverse complement strand
AATTAATTAATTTGTTTATTTTAGATCATAACTTTTGAACCAGAAACGCTAGAAAGTCGATCAAAAGCTCAAAAGACTCGGACTCGAGCCTAGTTTCCAATAAAGACTTCAGCAAAATACTTTGGCCTAGCGGTTGGGCCCTAGGCCAGGTAACATGAGCCAAAATGGCCCCGAAACTACTTCACTTGTGACGTCACTCACAAAAATCCGCAACCCCCATCCAAAAAAATTTTTCTTCGAGTGCAGACTAGAAGACTGGCAGGCAACCGAAAACTGCTGGTTTTAGGCCGAAATCTAGGTACGAATAGATCGCACGCCGGCTCTCAAAGTGTTGCGGAAAGTATAAGCAGCCATCGCGGCACCTTGCGTCGTTGTGAAGTTCGATCAGTTCGACTTTGAGCAGCTCGTTGGTTGAGATCTTCTGAATCTTCTGCTCGCTCTTCGCTGTGCAACGTCGCTGCGCAGAACGCACAGGAACTATGAGTTGGATCAAACTTTTTTTGTCGGATTGAAACTGAACTAAGCAAGCACTGCAGGCGGCGGTCGTACGCGGCAGTTTGCTTGCAAGCCATTTGCAACCCGAAAGCAGTTAAAAGCGACGGAGGGGATTAAAAATCTAAGTTGAATCAGCAACACGGCATTCAGGTTGATCGTTCACAATTGTCTCAACGCAAGGTGATAACTATTCGCACATTTCAAAGTTAACATCGCTAAAGTTATCGCGCACTGCAAACCACTTCAATCAGTATTTCCTCGAACGGTGCCTTGCTAAGAAAAACTCTAACAGAAGTTGTGACAAATTGAGTTGGAATGACAACAAACGCGCAGTTTTGACCGAGAACAGAAAATTTGTCCCGGGCCTCACCTGGATGTGAGTTAATAATTGTTTCGCAGTGGTGTAGTCTCTGCCAGCAACAGAGTGGCTCGCCTTGGCAAGGAGTATGTGAAAGAAATCGTATGTTTCGGCATCGGTAGTGGAAGTTGTTATCGCGGACACGTAGGCAGGTGGCAGCTCCCACGACGTTGTCAGGTTGTAATACTTTTTCCCGCTGCCGGTCGTGTGCAGCTGTCTCAGGGTGTCCCTGAGCTCTTTTGCGTCCAAGCTGCGCAACAAGATGTTTTCAAGCGACAACAAGGTCTGCGACGCACTTCCGTCGACGCTACTTCCGGGACTGGATGGCGAGTCGTCTTCGATAAGCTTGTGCTGAACTACAGGCGCTTGAAGACGCCGCAATAAAGTATCCAGGTCATCTTCACTCACCAAGCGTCGAATAACCTGCGAAACGCAAAGTGCTTGAAGCTTGTCGTCTTCTATGGCGAAAAAACAACACGAAAACCGAGGAAATGTTTGGGAATTTTTCTCTGATCGACGTCTGCTTTTTCACACCTCACTGCGTTCGCATGTCATGTGTTTGGTTGTAAGCGCACCACACGCTTGACAGCACTTTTTTATTACAGCACACAAAAAAACGTTCTTTTTCCTGCACTGCTGATAAAACAACGGACCTCAGCAACATTAGTGGCTTACTAGCGGGCAACAACGTCTCGGTCGTTTAAATGAGGCGAGGCGAAAAATACTTTCACTTCGTCCACGTCGGACGTTCTCTCACATACCGCAGACTGTGCTTGGTGGTCATGCGAGCTTGTTTATGAACTTTGATTACTATCCTCCCCCGAATGCAAATTTATAGCGCGGCTGTGATTAACGGACGACCAGAGTCTCAACCTTGTCCGGGACCGGGGTTGACCCAACGTCATGTGCAGCTTGGTTTTGCAAAGCGCGGGCAGGATATACCCAAGACCTGCTGGTATCTAAGTCGAGTATAAGCGTGTGTTTTCGCATAGCTTATTCGCAACTTCGTGCGATTAATACCAAGCTTTTAATCTAAAAATGTTCGGGGTCGTTTGCGTTGTTTCACAGCTTGGCAGATGTTAACCTTACTTTGCAGTGTAGACAGTGATCCCATTTCAAGAACGGTGAGTTTTTACAAAGAATAACTTCGCAAAGCTGGAGATTTTTCTTAGAACAAAACCCAACGCAAACTGAGACCACAGTCGAAAGCACAGCAGTGTTTGCTCCGGTCCATTGCATGCTGTTGTTTGTGGAACCACGTTCAAAGGAGTCGTGTTAAATAATAACACCAGATGAGCAAAACCTGTGCATCGCCTCCAACTAATCTTTAAGATTGCCAGGCCGGGCGGGCCCCAGGCGTTCCTTAGACTGCAACCTGATCAAAATGACGAACCCCTTGTATCAACAACTGGGGCACACAACGGATTACAACTTCAAGTAAACGGATTACAGCTTCAAGTTTTCATACCAGATGAAATTCTAAAGCTGCTAACTGACAGATCACTATTTATCACTATTTAGCGCTTAGCAAAACTGCACTACCTTTCGACGAAAACACGTTTCTGAAAAGCAAATGCAATTTACGTACATCGTTTAACAGCTTTGATGAAACCCTACGATAAACCTTAGTTTGAATCTCTATTGAGCAGCTCCAATTCAATTGAAAATAGTTCTCTAAAGTTCCTGTATATTTTCGCTATAATTCCGCCAGCTGCACCAAAATAACGATGCGAGTTCAACAACTGAACGAATACAGCCAGAGGAGGAAATTTAAATTTGCGACAGAATTATTCACACGGTGGGCGATTACGTTGGAGGTTTAGTTGAGACCTTAGCCTAGTACCTCAAACTGAAGAAGCTGATCACTGATGGAAGGGTCGGACAGGTTGTTGGCAAGTGAGCAGAGAAAGGAGCCCAGCCGCTCACCTTCATCGCTGTTGATATACGGAGCCACTTGCTGCACGATACCTACAAACAGTTGTCGAAAAAGAACGGTTTATTTCGCTTGCACATGATCACTATGGCGGCTGGGCTCTGGATCGAACAGATCCAAGCGATGCTGTGCAAGCCGGTAATCATAGCACATGACTAACTGAAGTCAGTTAGTAAATGTAGCGCATGTTGACAACCATATAAATAGCAGCACACCTCAAGCCAGCGTTCTCAAACTATATTAGCAGAGACCTTTAATTGCCAAAAACGTAGTTGAAAACGACAGTGCTATCCGGCAGCCATTTCATATTTTCGCACACAGTATTCAACGGAAAGCTGACGATAATCAGCAATACTCATTGAAAAAATGCAATAAAGATGGGCACGAGTTTTCCAGTGGTGTATCAACTGAAAAAAATTAAGTTTTTTTTCTACGTAGCATCAGCGTATATTTCAAACGCCTGTTAGAAAAATAAAATTTCATAGTCCACAGTGTGTTGCGACCTCGACTTGGTGCCACGTTTAAGCGACTGAATCACTTTTTCAATAGTTTAAATTGCCAACACGTGATACGCACTTGTCAATATTATGCAACAGGTTAGATAAACTTTTAAGCAACGCCATTGCGCTGATTGTATCTCGTGTCTTCAGGAAGTATCAAATCTCGAGGCACGCGCCTGCGAGTCAACCGACACTAACCATCGAATCAACTGATTTTAACCAGCGAACCAACTAACATCAACCATAATTAACCAGCGAATAAAATATTATTATCAAACAGTTAGTCAGCCAACATTAACAAGCGGATGAACAATTTTAACCAGCGTATCAACTAATATTTGACATCGAATCAACTAAAATTAACCACTGAGTCAATCAACATTAACCATTGAGTCAACTAAAATTAACCAGCGAATCAACTGAAATTAAAAAGTGTGTCAGCTGACACCAAAATGCAAGTCAATTAACACTAACCAACACTTCAAAAAACACTACCCAGCAAGCCAAACAACATTCAGCAACAGATCAATCAATATAAACAGCATTAACCAACAACTCAACTGACATTAACCAACTAGTCAACTGATGTTCCCAGCAATCCCACCAAATAGCAACCAACAAGTGAATTAATATCAACTGAAATTTTCTGCAAGTTTACGATAATTAACCAGAAGATCAACAAGTAACCAAAAAGTCAACTAAGATTGAGTAACACGTCAACAAACATTATGCAGCAATCAAAACTTTTTTCAAGTCAAATAAAATTGACAAAATAGTCATCTAACATTCACCTGCACAGGTTCTCAGGAGGGGGTTGCAATCGACGAAATTTGTGAGAATGTTCTTGACACAAGCAATACTTTATACTAAAGCACCAACTTCGTGCACGAAATGGAAAGGCAATCCAGGATCTAACCGACACAGGGACCAGCTTGAGAGCTCACATTGCCCACTTCATACAACCGCCAAAGCCCCTCACCCGTATTGACAAAACTCACCCAGAGATTAATAAAGTAAGCGTCTACCTAGCCATTAGAAGCACCTGCGACCCCTTCCTGGCTCCAACGCACATTGACATTCTTTCGCCTCCTTTTTCTGTTTCCCTCAAACTTGAAATTATAAATAAATACTGCATAAAATCACATTAAGAAACGTGTTCCTCTCTTGGCAACCGAACAAATTAAATTTTTTTTCCGTCGAAGGCTGACGTTGAACTGGTACCATTTTCAAACACTCCCGTTCAAAGCAGAACGACTTAGTGTTGTTGTGACGAATGGGTATCACACCCTTTAACTTTTGCGCAGCGGTTCAGAGGTGAGGAGCGCTGTGTCGAACAAAACGGGTAACACAGCACGTGGGGAATCCCCATTGGCCACTGCGACGGTCACGACGTTTGCATCTCTTGTACCTGTGCGGCTGAACAGCGCTATTTCAAATGTTGCAAACGCAATTGAAAACAAGTAACAAGAATATTTCAAACGAACCGACGACTCGCTGCAACTGGGCGATATTCATTCCGAACGTCCAGAGCCCCACCGGTTGTTCAACGCCTCGCACGGCGCGCCTGACCGCTATTGCCCACTTGATGTCGAACAGCACGTCACTTCCGCAAGTATCGTCGCCGGAGTACAAAAGGTCGCGCTCGATCTGGAAAGAAGGGATTTACCTTCAATCGTCAGTGGACAACTTAAAAGCAATGCTCTCTTCTACTGAGGACTTACAACAACTTTCTCAACTTATTTCCGATAAAAAGAGGGGGACCAACGCGGGATCGTCTACTTTGAACTTGTGGCACAACGACCCTTCTATGGCCAAACAAACACCACATGGCGTCACAGCGCTGTGAAAAGAAACGCAACTGCTGCAAGCAAACGTCGGCGGCTAGTCAGCTTACTTCGTCCAAGTATGCAGTGGACAGTTCCTTCTTGTACACGTCCTCCAGGATACAATCGAGCATTTCCCTCATGGCCGAACCTTTCTTCGCTCTGCACTCTTCGAGTTTCAGAAACAACCGGTCGCATTCTGCTGCAAGATCGTCTGGCGCGCTTTCTGCAGCAAAGCGGGAGCAGTGCGATTTACCGCATAAAGTTTTATCGAACAGATTGCAACACGCGTCGGTGCTTTCCACCAGGAGCAAACAACCAGAGCTTTCACCTTTGTTTTTGGTGATCATCTGGCATGCCACGCGGTAACCGTGCAAAGCGTTTTCATCGATGTCGCAAAACCCGGATGATGTGTGGGATAATCTTTTCAACCACTCTCTGTAATGCAGAGCGTAGACAGGTTGAAAGGCCAGCCGGAAAATTTTTTTCGCGCAAAGAACGATGCTCTTGCGGTGATCGCCAATGCTACAATTCAACCGAAAATTTTACGAACTGGCGCAAAATAATTTGGACGTTGTGTAAACAAGACGGATCACCCGCCAATCCGTAGGTGTGTGGAAACGGCGCACACAGATGTTTTCAAAGAGAAGTACACTCTAATCGTTGGATTTAAAATCACAAGATATCTATTGCTCAGCCAAAAATACGCTGGGATCATACCAATGAAGAGACAATTGAAATACTTATAAACAGAGTGATAATTGCAGCTTTGAAATTGTATCAAAACTGTAATATATTTCGCATACGACCGGATTGCCGGTACTACTTCCGGTTTGGCCACGTACCTTCATCTTTCAAGCAAGGATTACAATTCCGAAATAAATATTTGTTTTCTACAGCTCTAAATGTTAAGGCTCAATGTTTACAAATTTTATAAGCCAACACTTTTCAAAAGGGTTTATTGCTAGACCGGTACTTAGTCAGTCATTCACTCCAAAAGATGATGAAACCACATTGTTTGTGTTTGAAATTCAAACTCAAGACGCCCTCAGAAGCGATTTTCACTGCTCTCTACCACGAAAGATGTAACAGTTGTGAAGCAAAGCGAACACTGGTCTTTCAGATATATCGTACATCTCTGCTGAAAACTCGGGAAACGTTTCGATGTGCTGTGCTACAGCTAAACGCAAATATTACCTTGAGTAGAAACGAACAGATCACCTAAAAAGTGAACACAGATGTCTTTTGCATAGACCAGGGGTGGGCAACCCCTGGCACGCGTGCCGAACTTGGCACACGAGCACTTCTATCCGGCACGTGGGCGAGGCCTCGGAAACGAGATCCTCCCCCTTCAAATGGAAAAGTTAACAGCTTACAAGTCGCAGTATTATCTGATGAAACTCGGTGTCCGTTTCTTCATTTTCGTTTGTTAACAATCGGTTATTTAATTTAACCCTTATGTGCTTTTGATGCCATATGGCTACAAACAGAGCCGTATCAGCCGCACTCCATATCCCCCAATTGGGGGGGCACGCTTCCACAGGGGCCCAAAATTCAGACCCCTCACCACAAATTTTGGTTGGCACGCGGAATAATTTTGTCATTGATTTAGCCGATTTCGGCACGCAAGCCGAAAAAGGTTGCCCCCCCCTGGCATAGACGGTTCATTACTAGTTTTTATGCTGACCGTTTACATGCCCAGCATTCGATAGTTTCCGAGCTGCTATTGTCAGCAAACTAGTTCTTCGCATATTACTTCGCCATTGAAAGAAGCAGAAAACCAGGCCATCAATAAGTGCAAACGCTTTTTCGCATTATCTCCGTCAGCATCAGTGGCAGGCAAGGTTTAGCGCTTGGCAACGGTCAAACAATCGTTACTGAAGAAAACTGCTCTACAGCATTCCAGGTGAATATCGCACCTCACGTGACCAAACATCTCGCCAGCTTTCTCATAGAAATTGTGGGTGAAGTGAAGACGGCCCAAGTCATAGCAAATTTGTGCGTGGAGTTCCTCGCATGTCACAACGACGTCGCCTGGCAACAAATTGTAAATACGTTTCTAACTCGACCAAAAAAGATTTGTACCTGAATTGGAAGACAAAACAAGAGTAAAAAGAATTTTTTTCAAACGAAACCCTGTGAAATGGTGTGGTTTTTATTCGCCATCTACGTTCAACAGTGAGTAACTGAGGGGCGGAATTAATACACGGACCGTTTTAGTCATGAGCTGTGAAACTGAGGAACAACTGCATACCCACAGCGGTCATTCGAAACTCAAGCAGTGCGTTCGCAGAATGCAGATAAAGGTAGTTTTTCTGCGCTTAAGCTACAGCTTTTCTTACGAGGCAAATAAAAATTACACCACTTGCCCGAAATTTCTGTGTTTTTACACAGACTGTGAGAACTGATAGCCCGATAGCCTGGCAGAGCAACAGGTCGCTTGACGTGGAGCAGGACGGCTTCCAAGAGCTGAACGATGTCGAAAATTTGCTCTTTGAGGATTCCAACGATGTGGTCGCGTACTTCATCGCATCGTTGCTGCGCATTGGCCTGCAGCAGCAAAGCGAATTTTTACTGACAACAACCAACAGATTGCTTTGCCTTTTTACGCAGAAACAACGAGAACTCATTCGCCAGCAAAAAATAAAGTTATGGAGTTCATCTGTATTCTTTTATCACTGGTCTGACAAGTTCTTTTTCAGAAATTTTCTCGCACTCGTTCAACACAAGAAGCAAAAAATACAAAAGTAAAAGAAAACGAAAAAGCAAGCGATAATGTTCAGAAATTATCAAATCAATTTCTACTTCTCCACATTTATTCGATTTCACACACGCCTTTCCTCTGTTAAGGAAACTAGAAAAACCTTGCAGTTTTTCATCAAACTCTGATAGTTCTGCTTGCTCCACACTGAGACGGTACCATGAAAGGTCGGAGACAATTACGCCACGGTCCTTGGTCGACTTTTAGACCGCTTTCCCCTGAGTGCAGCCAGCATGACTCGTCTCGCCATATCTTTCCTGGAGCATTCTGGTCAGGTGGTCAGACCAACATAGTTGGGATCTCTATTCGGAGAAGTGGCTCGACATTCAGGGCTTTTCGAATTTCACAACTGCGCGTTTTGTCGCGAAACATCAAATTGTGAACTCGCAAAAATCCAATCCCTGCCGCTTGTACTTGAGATAGCTCTTTTTCGGTCATTACCCAAGATTCATGACCATATATGAGGATCTGAAAAAAGATCGCTTTAAAAACTTTGCGGTATTTGAAAGCTCCGTTTTGTGACCACAGGGCGATAAAGTTCACGTATAACTGTTTCCCTCCTAATCCGAGTGTCAACCTCCTCGTTTTGCCTCCTGTCACTCGTGAATATCATTCCAAAGTACTCGAACACATCGATCTGCTGTCATGCATAGCCGTTTATTTGCAGCGCGCACTGGTTTGGGTTTCTGGATAAACATAAATGCCTCAGTATTTGCAGTGCTCGTTTTGATTTCAGCACGGTCGCACGCAGCTGAAAACTGATCAAGTGTATGTTGAAAGCCGTGTCCAGAGGACACAAGTTGCATCAAATTGTACGCAAAAAGGAAAGTGTTGATGTGGCAGCTTCCAACAACACCCTCGTGCCTAGGCTGTGACTGTCCATCCAATTCATATAGTAAAGAAGAGATGTGGTGAAACCACACATGCTTGTTGCAGTCCAACATGTACGGTGGACGGTTGTGATGTAATTCTGCCGACACGGACACAAATTTCTGACCGGAAAAAAATAATTTTAACGGCCAATAACAGGCGACCGTCAACACCGGCAACACTCCCCAAGCTTTTCTCGTGGGACTCGGTCATATGCTTACCGAGGTCAAGAAAACAAGCGTAGACATCTTTGGCATACTCCCAAGATTTTTGGGAAATTTTCTGGAGAGTGAAAAATTGGTTTGTAGCGCTGCGTCCAGACGAAAACCGAACTGGGTATCTTCCAGGCTTGGTTCAATTAACTATTTCGCGACATCTTTCTTCAAGGCATGCATATAGTTTTCCAAGGAGCATATGGAAAGAGATGACCTGGTATTTAATGCATTCCCTTCTGTCTCCCTTTTTTGTGCATGGAGATGATCATCCCAGTTTGCCAATCTTTCGGTGCCATTCCAAAACACCAAACCACTTGACACACACAAGTGGGCCAATGATCTCCTCTGATCAAAGCTTTGATCATTTCAGGTTGGATTTTATCACAGTCTGCAGCAGCCTTCCCGGCCTTGTGTTTTGACAGTTAGGAAGACTTCGGTCACAATGATGGTATTTTCCCTCCATCCACCAATGCCCCCTTATTTATGAGTAAAACACCATTTTGATATTTGATGGATCTTGCAGTATTGTATCTTTTGCCGCGATGACGCCGGATGGTTTGCAAGAATACCTTTTTGGTTTGCCAGTAATTGGAATCTAGTTAATGTCCGAAATGCTCAAAAGACTCTATTTCGGACTTCTTCATCGCGAGCGCTGCGGACTTTTGCGTCTCAGCGTACCGTAAATTCAAACACGGTTCGGCTTTGTTCTGTAGCCAGGCCTTGTAGGCTGCTTTCTTCATTTTAATTGCATTTTTCACCTATGGGTTCAACCAACAATTTATTTTTTGCCATTATTAGTCACGCCGAGTCGTTTCCATCCACATACCTGAGTAGCGGATGAAGCAACAGATGCTTTGAACAACTGCCACTCCACCTCTGCTGTACATTCCGGGAGCTTTCGGAAAAAAGGACATGCTGTCTGCAAACGTCCTCCTTACATCTTTGTCCGCAAGGACCTTCCACTTTATTCAGTAGGACCTTGTAGTCCTGCACAATCATGTAGGCATTGTTGTTTTTTTTCAGACGCACCACCAGGTGGTGATCGCTCGACAGTTCCGCACCTCTTTTGACACGAATGTCCAACATTGATCGGAACATGTCAGCTGAATCTATGCAGAAATCAATGAGTGGCTGCTAACCCAATGATTTCCTTCACCAGGTGTACTTGTGCATTTCTGTGTTGAAAGAAGTGTTCGTGACGCATAGTGCGTTGTTACCAGGGCTGCGGGGGCATCGTGAAAAGGAAACTTCCCCAGCTCTTGTGGTTGAGCATGGCTCCTGACCTCTCATTTTTCATAACATGACTCCGGGCCCCAGTTCCGGCTACTGTTCGTTTTCACACGTTAATATTTTCAAAATTTAGCTTTCACGTTACGCTGGTAAACATAATGGTTCACAGTAAACCTTGCTAGCAAGCTTAACGGTTTCTTTACAAAATCCTACTTTTACAGTGGTCATGCCGTGCATTTTACGCTCAGACCTGCACTATCTTTATCTGAATCGTGCTTTCTGCAAACACCATCAGCATGACTACACAGCTACTGATGCTATGGATATTGGATATTATATACCTACTGATTATAACATAGTTCTTTTTGAATTGTTTCACTACTGCAGAACCGGTATGATCATTCTGACTAGAATGCACAGTGCTGTGGACGTTTCTCCTACTGCTGCAAGTAACAACTGCCTAGCTACGATACCACAGCCTTACACTTGAGTTTGGGCTGTTATGTCTGTATCAAACACAGGGAGTGATCTTGCAACTTCAACCTCCTCATACCCGCCTTTCCTCTTACTGGGATTCAGTCATCAACAAGTATCCCCACTCTAGCCAGGGAAGACTTTGCTGACTCAACACTGGAGTAGAGGAGTTTCCACCCATCGTCCAGCTCTACAGTGTTAGGAGATGCCAACAACATCAGGGGAATAATGCATAGCTTCCCAGATCAGTTCACATTCCTGTGAGTTCAGTGATGTTCCAGCTTCCAATTACTAACCTAAGGCATGCAACATAGCCGTTAACGCGGGGCTTTCAAGTCTCCAAGAGTAGAAATACTCCGCACTTGCTCCCCAGATGAGTAGCGCCGCACAAACGTGGGACCTCCACTTGTGGAGGGATGATTGGGAAACTGTTGCGAATTTTTTGAACAGGCGCCTCTGCCTGAAGCCCGAATGCGGTCCTTGGCCGTGCGCGCGACGACAGACGTGCGACGGTGTTAATTAATTTTGTGCATTCCATGGTAACAATTACCCAAACTATTGCACGAACCCGTCACGTCATTCACACAGCAACTTTTGCGATGTCAGGGTTACCACGGGAGAGTGTTGCTGCAAGCACATTCGTGTAGGAGAGGCCTTGCATTGAGTCTACTGTAAGCGAAGTCATGAGGTAATCAATATACCTGCAAAGGACGTGTGTTTTGAGCTTTCATTTTATTTAACGGGACACGGCGGAGGATGTTGTTGATCCCTTTCTTCCTCAGAACCCCCCTACTCTTCCACATTGCTGACAAACGCCCAACTTCCCTGAATTGTACATTTGCACACTACACAATCTTCGACATATTCACGTCACGCGGGAACAGGTTTTGCTTCTTTTATAATATTCATTTTTACATTACAAGGTACAACAAGGAAAAAAAATTCATACATCCGTTTACCCCCAAAAAAACGAATCTATTTTGTGAAAACAGTTCTATAAAACATACTGCTCCATTTCTACCCTCCATTCTGCCATTGAAAAAGCTGACAAGCTTAATGGTATCTTTTTTCATAAAATTACTGCAACAATCTGCCACGCACCAAATGTATTCAGTTGGCTACTACGACAGTTTATCGAACGACAACGATTGGAACCAACAGTCAATCAGAACGACTGTTATCAGAAGAATTTATCAAACGAGAGCTGATTTAAATGTCGCAAGACATCGTTACGGCGTGGTCTCCATGCCGCATTCTACAACATTCGTCAGGTTCTATTTAACTTGTTCCAAGTGCAAAGTCCGTATTTATCCTTCTTTAGTATCGACTGGGAGCTAGCAGGAGTCAGAACACTCAGAAGTAGATGTCGGAACAGCAGTGAAGTGATGTGAGTGAAAGTAGTTTAGAAATGGAATTCATTTTAAGTGAGAAAGGCAAACGCAAGTGGCTTTGAAAGGTTTTATGGATGTTCGTGACGATACCCAAAATGGCGTAACTTACGGAAGATGTGAGGTCTTCCTCAAATGCAAAAGTTATATATCCACAGCCGAAGAAGACAGCTTCATGAGAGTGCCATCTGAACACAGTCATTTTATAAGGAACTATCTTCGAGCAATTGCAAACAACTTGTAACCTAAAATAATTTGTAATCGTGTACTGTAAATAAATGAATGTATGTTGAATGTGCATTTAAAACGCCTTACGTATTCCACTGATAAAATTTGTTGCATTACTAAAAACCGTTCCACTGTATGTGTGCATTTCAAACACCAGTACTGGTTTTGATAAAAGTCGTGGATTCGATAAATTGTCGCGTAACTGAATTGTCGCACAATTCAGTTGATGGCTGCCTTTTTCGCAACACGTTTTCCTATAGAAGGATTAACCAGCAAGTAGTATAATAAAGTTCATTGATGGTATTGGGAAAATACAGAAAGGGCGCAAACGTTCACTATGAGCATCTGATTGCTGGGAAAGCTCCTAGTTAAAAACTCCTTAAACACAACAAATTTTTTTGACTCGCGGGCACCACTTGAATATTTGCGAGGTCCAGCTTACATTACGATATACATTGAAGTTTTATCCATTCATTGCACACACTTGTCAGTCTCTAAACTGGCGCAAAAAGAACAGTTCAGTGCCAAAACAAGTCGGCGCCACATAGTCGTCATTAAAATGGCGGCGCCAAGATATATCCGACCCTTAGAAACTATAGATTAATTTCAACCTTGCAGGTTAGATTAGCAGTACACATGCGTCTTGGCGTTTGCGAATCAAAAATCTATGTTCAATAGAAAAAATCGAATGTTGCCGTTTTTGCGTACCATCTTAAAATGGAACTGCTTCACATCAGCACTTTTTGAAGGTGAAATGCACGAACTAAGTCAGAGAGGTTTCTTTATTCATTAACTACATATACCAAGTACAATGGAAGGCAGTGTACGATAAAAATACGATAAAAGCTTTACCTGATAGGGAACAGACTGCGGAACAGTTGGGGTTACACGACCTCCGGGCTTACAAGGAAAGGTTGATTTGATAACTGTTCTTGCACCCCATCTGCAGTACAAAACGAGCGACATGATCGCGTGGTCGTGCAAGCCTTCAAGAGCTGATGCAATCGCATTCTGTGGATGCAATAATGGAAACTGATGTACGAAAAATAGTTAAAGATCTACAGAGACAATGTGAAGCTACTAGACGACCGTATTCATGTCGTGAAATCTGGAAAACATTTGCCAACCCTCTGCCAACCTCACTGAACCATTTGCAAAACAAATAAACCTTACATAGAATTCCAAATCTTGGGGTGAAATAAATAAAGTGTCAAAAATAATTCCAACGGGTGAAAAAATAAAGACATGAAATTTTATTATATGGTCGAAGCAAATCAGACAAAATACAGTTATCATCTAACAAAAAATGCTGATGGAAAAAAGACTATTCACTGGCTTCCAGTGATAACAAAATGCTATATTTAGTGCTGAACCGAGATATCTTTACCAGTTAGGTTAGGTTGATTCCTAGTAAAGACCAGCAGCGGATCTAAGGGGGGAGGGAGGGCGATCGCCCTCCATAGAACCCAAGAAAGTTACTTTATTAATCATGAGTTAGTAAATTCGGAAAACAACATACCAAAACCAATTCTGAATAAGGCTTTTATTACGTTCTATTTTTCTCACTGTTCGCGATATAAAGCCACTTTGTCATCCATCGTGTTGCCACAGCAGTGTTGTGATTGTGAAGTATGATTTATCTCTCTTACAGTAGCGAAGTCGTTATGAGACTTGAGGTAAGCTATTAGGCCTAACATGCATTGAAACTTGAAAGTGTGTCAACACAATGAATCGAGGCAAATCGCAGGCAACCTTGGATTTTTATGTGAAAAAATAGAAAGGCTTTGTTTCAAAAGAACAGCAGAGCATAGTTATGATGCCAGTTTAAGATTGTAGAATGTTCTACTTCCGCTGATGGTGTCAGTGATATGGATAAGACTTCCATTATTCAACAAAAAGACGTTGGATGTTACATTGATTCAATTTCTAATATGATGACTTGACAAAATCTGTGTTGCAGTTACTAATGAGACTTTGGAGACCTGCGCGTTGTTTTATTCTGCCATTTGCTGTTCACCATAAAGAAGGATGGAAAAAGATACTTGAACCAGACCCAAAGTACGTACCACTTCGAAATCTTGTCACGAAGCCTTTGACTGTTTTTGCGAAGCGTCTTGGAAAAGACGGCGAGCTGACAACTCACGAGAAACATCAGTGCCATAGAAATGCGGTGAAAGGAGAGAAAGATTTTCTGAAGACCTTCCACCCACCAGGGCAAATCACTGCAATTGTAAACGAGCTTAGCTCGAACCTCGCAGCGACCAAAGCAAGTTCAAGAAAACAAAGAACGGTTGAAACCGATTGTGGAGTCGGTAATATTTTTAGGCAGAAAAAATATTGCCTTTCGAGGGCACCGATATGATGGTGTATTAGAAGAAGAGGTGGGAATGCCTTTCGTCAGTGAAGGTAATTTCAGAGAGGTGATGAGATACTGAATGCTTAGTGGCGATTCTGCTCTGAAATCGCCCTTGGAAAAAGCAAAGTCTGATGCTAGATATAGCAGAACTACACAAAATGAACTTACTGAATGTTATGGAGAAAAGGTCAGGAGCATCATTCTCAAGCGCATAGAACCAAAATATTACTGTGTAACATGTGATGAAACAAGAGATATCTCATGTTCTTCCCAATTAACACTTTGTGTGCCTTACGTGTACCAGAACAGCAGACACGAAAATTTTGCTGAATTTTTAAATGTTCAAGATCCCTGTTTTGAAGGCATGTCATCGTCTTACGGACCAAAGGTGAATGAAAAAGCTCTTGGGCAGTTAATCTGGAAAGTATGAAAGAATTACAGTCAAATGTGTTAAACTGCGTTGGTATTGCAACGTACGGGTGTGTATTAATGGTGTCGGAGCAGATATGAGCCGCGGCTGAAATTAACAGAAAGCATTAAATGCATCCATGTCCGTCCATGTGGGCCTGCTTCAGACATTGGCTTTTAATTTGTGTATGTCTAAGACGTCATCAGTTTCCAATGTTCGTAATACAATTAGAACAATTACAGAAGTTTGTTTTTTACTTCAAAGCGAAATCACGATCTTTCAAATGTGGTTAAAGCTCACTTGTGGAGCATGTGCGAAACCAAGCGGGTTGAAAGAATTGAAACACTGGCTCAATCTCTAGACCAGTTGCAAAAGATAGTTGAAGCCTTTGAATGCATTTCGTACTAGGATGAACGAAAAGTGCTTCTTAAGCTAAAAATCTGATTTTATCCAAACGAAATGTCGAATTCGTCATCACATTGCTCTGTCAACTACCTGTATTTATGCTGTGTTTACAACTTAGCAGGTTGTAGACAAACCTGATTTATCAGCAGTTATAAATTTCTTACAGATTTAAAATGGATTCTCAAAGCCCAGGGTGAAAATTGTGGAGGTGAATTCAGAAATTTATTCCAAAAAGCATGCCAGGTTTTGTCTAATTGGACATAGCTGTTACGTAATTTTGAATTAATCGACGACAGATTTACAGGACTAATATTCCATCTTCATCACGAGAGCATAACTAAAGAAATCGATTTATATTTTAATGTTGAATTCCTTCATACTTGACTTGGAAACAAAATTTTCAGCTCAGCGTAGCATCACGTCACCTAACTTCGCTGATACCCCAAAATTACTCATGTATCGATCCGCTACCCTTAACAAAGTTCATTTGCAACGCCTACGGCGACTTGTTAGCGTCAAGTCATACATGCAATGTGGAATCTGTTTTATGTTCAGATATCTAACTTTGGAAGAAGTGGGCAAGAACAGCAGCTCAGGCAACTGCCGCCTTACCGATAACTGTGGAAAAGCTTTAAACAATGTGATGAAGATGTGCACTCATTCGTACACACCATTCTAAAAGCACTTTTAACCTTGCCAGTCGTCGTGACCTCAGCCGAAAGGAGTTTTTCTTCTCTGCAATCTGCGGCCGTTGAAAACATGGCTGAAGAACATTACACTGGTGAGGAAAGGCTCAACGGATTGGTGTTACTGCACCAGCATCCGGAGATTGTAATTGACGGGGACTCTGTGATAAACCGATGTGCCAAGAGTGGAAATCGCAAACTTGATTTTGCATTGCAGTCAACAATACGATATGTCACTGTTGGTGTTCGTTGCATCAACTGTGCACAGCAAGGTTTAAGACAGGCTGTATCGCTTTGCCCAGTTTCTCTATCTTTAAAAAAATATTTCTACAAGTTAATGTACAAATTGTAGTGTTTCTCTGTTCAAAAATAAATCTTACTGGTAATGCCACTGCTACCATACTTTACTGAAATCTCCCCCTTAACGTTACTAGCTAGATCCGCCCCTGGTTACCACCATAGCAAAATTGCATCGAAGTACCAAAATACAAACAAACTTACTTGTGGAGCTAAAGGCATTGAGGTCTTACAAGCTTTTATTAGCTCTGTAAGAAGCTGATGCCGAGCTGCAATAGGAAGCTCTTTTTCCAACAAACTAAGGTTCCATTTCAAAAGTGATGCTGTTTGCAAGGCCAGGTTTTTAACAGTCTTATTCCGTTCATTATCAGGTGGAGGTAAAACTTGTCCCTGATCTGTAATAGGACGATTGGCCTGTAATTTGAGAAAAAAAATTAAATGTTTCAACAACTGCCATCTCAACAGTTGTTGCCCTGGTCTACAGCCAGCATACACACTACTTGAACTGGTGTGACCAGCAGACAATTGGCTACATGATTACATCCAACAAGAAAATTGTCATCTAAGACAAATGCCTCCTCTAATCCCCAACAGCTGCAATCTGCAGCAGTGGTCGGTAACCTGTTTTGCACTATAGACAAGTGTTAGGTAGGTATTTAGTTCCACAGATTAGCCATCAAGGTGTGATGGAAACAATCAGTATTTTTGCTGATTTGGCAAAATCTATTAAACTAGCTTTAGCACACAATACAAGCAGAGAGCTAAGATTTCGGTCACATCATAAAGATTGTAACTTCATTATTCTCGCCATGTGCTCCTCAAATTATATGGAAACTATCTGATTTTTTTGTTTTGGACAGTAATTTATTCTTTCTGTGCAGACTGGCAACAAATGCCTGAAATGCTGCTGAGCGGTGGTTGCCGACGGATCTAAAGAAAACATGTCACCCATATATATAACTGCCACAGTGATGCAAGTTAACATAAATGTGCTGCTCCCTGATACCTATTCAATAGTTTTTCTTGTTATTTTGCATGTACGCAGGTTTTATCAGTTACCAATAAATTAGTTCAGAACACTTCTTCATTTCTGTTTTGAAAATTATGGATAAAAAGCACTCTTTACTAAAAATAACAGCAACTGGAGCATTTGTTTGACAGCTTTCCCACAAGGATGATTTGAAACACATTGATATAGCTCTACAGTCATTTGCATTCCTGAACAAAAACGATGCACTATTAAGTGTTTGACTTGTGTAACACATTCATGTGTTACCACCATGATAGCAATGCCACAAGCACTTAACACAATTCTATTAAAGCAGTTACAACAAAAAAATTCATGTATCTGCAGGAACTTACAAACAGTATTTTGCTGAATATTTACTTGTGTTGTAGTGACCAGGGTGTCGGAGTCGTAAGGAGTCAGAGGTTTTTGGGTGGAGTTAGAGTCAGATTCCTAACAACACTGGGATTCGGATTTTTTGTCTGACTCCGACTCTGGATGTCCAATTGGATAATTTTTTACATGACACTCTTAAATTGGGTATTCCTGTTGAAATGGTACAATTTCTTTTCAAACTTTGTTGAAACAGAGATTTCTTGCTGTGCACCACGATTTCCATTGATTTTAACAGTCAAACTTCATTCCCTTTGCATTAAGGAGTCAGAGTTGGAAATTTTGGAATGGCCAAAGTGGTAGTCAGAAATTTTGGAAAGGTCGGAGTTGAATTCGGATATTTTACCTCCCGAATCTGCAACCCTGGTAGTGACCCCGGCCTGAGATAGACTCAGCTCTTCTGAAAAAACGCAAGGCACTGAAAAAAACAACTTAAACACTGTCCATAAGCGGTTGAATCAAAATTGCTACATACCTGATCAAAAAATAATTTTATCAAGCAACAACCACAAGGTTCAGGATCTGCCTCATTAAGGTGTTCTGGTAAAAGCTCAGGCTTTAAGAGAAACTCATACCATGCTTTCACATTGTTGCTTTCGGCCCGAACATAGGAACTAGGGTATAAAAGATCTGTCATAGACATTATCCACTTGGGCTGCTACCTGAGAACACAAAAATTTTTTGATTTGCTCTGAGTATGCAGAATAGTATCAACAGAACAGCACCGTGTCAACAGCAGTGGTCAGCCCTGCATCAACACAGTCATCATTATTTTCCAAGAGCCCAATGCAAGGCATGGAACTCATGCATAAGCTGTTCTCTGAAGAGTCAAGATATCAAACTGTGCAAAGGCAAGTAGGTGGCTGAAGTGCATGGTCTCTCCCATAAAGATGTGATGTTGCAACTCAATGCAAAGTTGTGAAGCTAATGAGGTTGAAGTGGGGCACAATCACCATAACTGGAAGTCAGGAAAAGAGTGAAACTATATCAATGGAACTGTAGATATGCATCACTATGGTCAGAATTTTGTAAGCAGCTATTATCAATAGTCTCTACAGCAGAATGATGCACATGTAATTTGATTACATCTTCCTTTATAAATGCATTGCATTTTGATGTTTAACAGCTCATCACAAAATCTTTCAATTTGTATTTTTTCACGTCATTTCTTTGCAATCCCAGGTGACAGGTACAGGACTAAAACAGCCACTTGAGTGGCTTTATATTGCACTTCTCCAGACATTGACATGTTAATTTTTGGTATACCTTTTCTATATTAAGCTTTATGAAGTGCCTTATTTTATGCAACTGTCTAATCCACAGGACAGCAGGTTATTATGATGGCTGTTTGAGTTCTTATGTTTGCATGATTCACAAAGTGTTTGTGAAAAAGTTTTATTTAAAAGCATAGTTTTTACATAATTTTTTCATGGCATTAATCATTCTGTGCTACAAAACAAGTGATGAAAACTATAATTCAATTCTGAGTGAAACACTTTAAAAAGTTTTGAGTGTTTCACAGCAATCTCAACTCTCTAAAGAGGTTGTTTGGAGTTTGAAAGCTGCATTTTTGCTAGATAGCTATCATATTTTAATTATCTTGTCTGATTTGATAATATCATATAGTATATACATAACCCTTTAAGTCCCATAGGTGGAAATTTTNGGAGAAATCAAAAAACTCATTCCCTGCATCCCGTTTAGTCTTTCCGATCCAGTTTTTGTGCTTCGCCGACCGTCAGAATACCCAAGAACACCATGTGCTCAACAAAAGTGAGTTGGGCTGTTTCGGGAGGGAAATCAGGGGGAAATAAGTATGGGCTGGACAGATTGAATTCCAGATCACATTTTGGGGTCCAGAAACTAAAGTACAGGGGTTAGTGACTTGGTATGTGGCTTAAAATGCTCTAGGACCTATTCTGAAGCTTTAGAGACCTTGATCAACCTACCAGCCTAAGGGGTTGGAGAGTTACGGCCAAAAATAAACCCAGTAAATACCTCAGCCACCTAGTGGATATTTTGATTTTATTCAAGAATGAAATTTTCCTGTCAATATTTTGTTTTGAAATTTGATGGGATGTTGTAAGACACCCAAGCACGCCTTTTCTGCAAGTTTGGTGGGGTTGGTGGGTGCTGACTAGCATAAAAGTGGCTTGAACTGTGAACCCCCCAAATCTTTGGATACTGTCCCATTGGACCCTCCACCAAAATAAATTACAACTTTTGTGATCATCAGTGCAATGATAAGGTCCTTATGGACATTTTTTATGTAGAACGTTTGTTTCCAATGTGTTTGGTTTGAGGTTTATGGCTACTTGAATGGATGCAACTTGTTTTCCTAGCCTACGTGAAAACCAGTTTTTCTCCTAAAACAACATCACAATGATGTCAAAGGAGGGCGCAACCACCTCAAAAGATGTGGTGCTGTCTCCCGGATCCAATGATGGCTTCACTGACTCTATAGCTCATTCCTTCCAGAAGTTATGGTCGATCGTAACTTCAAATGCCAAAATTTTGGCATGCATGGGGACTCAGAGTGTTAACACTTTCGGCACTGGCCCATGTATATATATGAGAGAAAACATGCACAGGGTACCAGGCGACGTATATATATACATATATATATATATGTTTTCAATGAAAATCCTGGTTTTATGGCCCTGGGAGCCAAAATAATGAGCCATTTTTGTGGTCCAAGTATTTTTTGGAAACTAGGCTATCATCCGAGTCTAATTTAGAGCCCATGATCAGACTTCTAGCTTATCTGGAGCCGAAATTATTGCACACAAACCAAAAATTGGATATAAATTCAAATCCCACAAAAGGTAACCTTGGTCATTTTGGCTAAAAGTCACAACTTGCCAGCCGATTGAACTAGAGAGCTCTTCAAACCCTTTAAAGACTCTGAAAGTCTTGTAGTTTAGAATTAAAAGAAAAGCTTTTAGTTTTGGGTTTTTGGTTGATGATGTCATGAGTGTAGGTTTTGCGTTTTTTTGGATGACATCATTGGTTGATTCAATGAGCCGATTTTGTGGATCAAAACTTTTGTGGATTCTTGCCTGTAATATGAGTCTTTAACACTTTGAGAGCCGGCGTACGATATATTCGTATTTCGATTCCGGCCTAAAAAACAGCATTTTTCGGTTGCCTTACCAATGCCCTAGCTCCTCCGCCGATTGCGCTAGAGAGCTGTTCAAGGCCTCAAACGGATCGGCCAGTCTTTTAGATTGCACTCGAAAAAATTTTTTCGGTTGGGAGGTGCGGATTGTTGTGACTGACGTCATAAGTGAAGTAGTTTTGGGGTCATTTTGGTTATGTTCCCTGGTCTAGGGCCCAACCGCTAGGCCAAAGTATTTTGCTGAAGTCTTTATTGGAAACTAGGCTCGAGTCCAAGTCTTTTGAGCCTTTGATCGACTTTCTAGCGTTTCTGGTTCAAAAGTTATGATCTAAAATAAACAAATTAATT
>JGI24159J19872_10002751_pt1 | contig 21293 bp, 10 predicted proteins | sample Ectturendosymbi4_FD_19872 | JGI IMG/M metagenome (IMG submission 19872) | reverse complement strand
CTATGATGCAAACAAGCACAGCAATATAGTAGAACACATCAATTGGGTTTTATCAGAGCTGTCAGTTGAAGTGCACAAAACGGTGAATCGCATTGGTCGCATGTGCACACCACTTGTAAGTAGAACACATCGATTTTCATGCACTTTATAAGATGTATTGGTTACAGTGCGATTCGATGTCTTGTTTAAGTTGCTTAAAGTTAAAAATACGATAAATTGCAAGGTACGATATATATATTGCAAGGTATGGTAGCGAAATATTTTTCTTGCACATTTCTGCTCTTTGAAAATGCTACAAATCTTTAGCTACCGGGCGTCATGCCTGCAGCCCCACCCCTAGCCAAATCTCAACTGATATCCTCTTACAGTAGCAAAACATGTTTGGCCAAATTAGCGTAGGCTACTCCACAAAATGATTTACAATTTATTTTTACTGCTGATGGGCGGAGGATCTGTCCTTTCAATCTCCCCTTGTCAGCTCGTGCATGCTGTTGGGTACCCTTTCTATTGTCCAAACATCGTTTGTCTAATATCCTTTCCAAACATCAATCAAACTCTCAAGCAAAATTATCCAAACCAACTAGAGAAGATTTCAAGTAATCCAAAAGAAAACGAACCAGAAGTCTTTCTGAATACATACACATATACCAATCTAGCCTACAATGTGATGTCTGCATATCTGATCGTCTAGTGACCAGGTCCGTAACTAAGGGAGGGCTTCGCCCCTTTGGAAAAACTTTCACCTCCCCTGAAAAAATGTCTTGGACATATTGTACGCATAACCATTGTTTTCGTCCATAAAGATGTAAAATTTGGGCCTCCCTCAGAAAATTCTTCGCCCCCTCTGGTGTTCAAAGCTGGTTACGGGTTTGCTGATGACTGTTGCCTTGTGACCTCTGTCAGTTATGCCACTTAGCTCAGTCTTTTCATAATCAAATTTTTAACGTTTGACATCAAATTTGAATAGGTGAAATTAATATCAAAAGTTTTATCTAGAGTTATACATGCATAACGACACGAAAGCATATTTGAGATTAAACAGAAATTAAAATGAACAACGGTGAATTGGCAAATAATACCACGTTTCACTTGAAATAACGCGAAAAGAATGTCCAGCAAAACTAGGTGTTGCGTAGGCTCATAGGTGGCGGAACCAGGGGGACCGCATAAGTTTAGGCTCCACCACTTTTTTTTCTAAGAGGGCGCGGCCCTCCCATATTTAAATTTCGAATTTGCCTAAATAAGTTTAAGTAACACATTTCGTATTGGGTCCATTGTTAAAGTAAATTGTTTTTTGTGCAACTAAGAACAAATAGTTACATTTGTGTGCTCAAGTGAGTGTAGTGTATGATAGATAGGGTGTTGTCTAGAGAGGGGTCGTTGAGGGCTTATGAAATTTTGAATAAAATTGCTTAAACATGCTGACAAAAGTTAATGACATCATATTTCAGTACTTATGATGTCACAGTTGCCGATATAAATAACAAAAATGTTGTAGTTTTTTCGACGTGCACTTGTGCCCCCCACTTTGAAAATAGTTCCGCCACCCATGCGTAGGCTACCTGTAAAGCAAATGTTTCGCACTTGGATGAAAACATTGCTGCATTGTGGCGGTGGGTATAAACATCTTATGAATTTGCTGGTCACCCTTGTCGTGGCATACAAGAAATAAGGCTAAATGTATAAGCCAACGTATTTTAACCATTTTTTATCTCAGCACCCCTTTTGTCACGCCTAAGCTGTACAGCACCCCCTACCAGCTTTACTGAGCTTTACTGTTTCAAGACCTTTTTTAAGTAAACCACTGTGGATAAATGTCGGAGAGGGGCAGTTAACAATCTTTTGCGGTCTTTAGAAACTTGCAAAATGCTAAAAATCATTTTTGAAGTAAAAATTTATAAAAATATCAGAATCAGTGATACTACCCCAAACTCTGTTTCGACATCAACATTGCTATGTGTAACATCTAACATGAAAAACTCTTAACACAAAACGTGACAAACGTCGTATTTAGTTTTGAAACCTCTCGAAATAAAAAACCCAAGAGAAAAAAGTGGGGGGACATGGCATATTATGTCCCCCCCGTTTAAAAAAGTGGGGGGTCACGTCCCCGGTGCCCCCCACCAAATTGCGCCCATGTTTGCACTTATGATCAGTTGATTTACTGCAATTCGACTAGAAACGTGAAAGCTGAGGACATGATGTGGTTCTGAAAGGGAAGTAAAAGATGCAATATATTGGATCTATACTTGATCTAATCTGCATAGGTTACGGATAAGAAACTTAATTTAAATTCGTGATTTTCATTGCAAACAAAACAAGGAAGAGTCATTCAAGGTTGGAAAACCTCAAAATGTTTTCAAATACATTTTACGTTTTCCTGATGAGTGCAGGCGCGGATTTACCATTAGGCTAAAAAGGCTTAAGCCTAGGGCCCCCGATTTCGTGTGGGCCCCAACATTTTGAGGGTAAGGAACAATTTCCAGCATTTCTGTAAGCATTATACTGTTCTGTCTATAAATTACAGGACAGAAAAGGATACGGATTAACAAAAATTTCACTGATTTCTAGTGTTTCATATTTGAATTTGTGTGCTTCAGTTTTGTTTGGGCGGGTTAAGCTCTGAATTTTGGGTCCCCTGTGACAGCGTGGGTCCCCACTTGGGGGATATAAAGGGGGGGTTGACATGACTCTGGTTCCTGATATCGAGGGAATTCAGAATAAAGTAATATGTTTATGAATTGGAACATCTTGTTCAGTGAATGTAGCAGGCACGTGCAGTGCTTTATTTGTATGACATCAGTCGTCAGAAAGCTTCAAGAGGGGCCCCCAATTTGAAATAGTCTAGGGCCCCGAAAATGAAAATTCGCCCCTGGGTGAGTGAGATAACATTAATTTAAGTTTGACGCAACTCTAGGTCAAGAGGTAACATAATTATCTTACTGTTCTCCTTTCTGATTGTTGCTGCGGCGTTTTTAATTGCTGCACATAGTTACAAGCCAAAAGCATGTGCTTGATTGTAGTCTGTACACTTCAAACCAAAAACGTATTTCGTAAATCATCAATGTGTAATCACTCGACCGCTCCACAACAGCAAAACATATTCGCTACTTGCATCATAGGTTCAAACAACCTTTCACTTGTAAGGCAATCAACTGCCTTGAAAGCAAATGTTTTAAGATTTGGGAGACAAACTATATTTTTAGGGGGGCAAGATTTCTGTTTTAATTTATGTTTAATATAAATTTTTCTGGGCACAACAAAATTTCGGGAAGAACAAAAAAATTTAGGGGGCACTGCAACCGAATGCCCCCCATGGCTACGGGCCTCCTTCATACCCTTTCTGCTATGCTTTACGCAGGGGCGGATCCAGCCAGTAAGTTTAGGCGGGCGATTCAGTAATATTTGGCAGTCAAGTTTCAGTTGGCAGTCAAGTGTCTTTCCGAATTGTACAAAATCATGGTGAAAAAGGTTACTTTCATAGGTTTTAGGGGGGGGCGATCGCCATAATCACCCCCCTGGATCCGCCCCTGGCTTTACGATTAAAATGAAGATGGGCAGCTAAAAATTCAACACATGAAGGCATGGGCGAATTTTGGTTGGGGACACGGGGGAAGTGTTCCCTCACATTTTCAGGCGGTGGAGATATTATGTGCTATATCCCCCCTCATTTTGCTTTTCAGGTTTTGTATTTGGAGAGATTTCAAAAATAAAAGTGACGTTTGTCACATTTTGTGTGAAGAGCTTTTCATGTTAGCTGTTACACATACCCAGTGGCGTGCAGAGGGGGGGGCGAACGGGGCGACGGCCCCGGGCATCCAAGGCAGGGAGCATCCAGAGAGTGAAATTCAAAAAATTTAAATGCTGTAATTAGATGATTTCTGCTATTGTAAGGCTACTCACACATGCTGCATGGATTTAATTATTCGAAATTTGATTTTTTCCTCAACACTAGTTTTCACGTATTCAAATGCCAGTAATTCTCACATTCTTCAACACCAGGGACCATGGGTGTCGGAAGGGGGGTCAGGGGGGCTTTTCCTCCCTTGGGTTTCGAACATTTCAGCAAATAAAGTTTATTTTCTGAGTTTCGAGTGGGAAAAAACAAATTTCACCACTTTTGGCCCCTTCTGGAAAAAATCCTTCCGACGCCAGGAACCTTTGCTCTAGGTGTGCGGAACACACCCAATCAAACTGATAGTGACGTGACTTTTTCCAGATCGTTCGATCAAAGGAAAATCAGAGAAAAGGAATGAAGCATAATTATGGACGTTTAATCGATTTTCTGAGCCAAATTTGAAGCAGTCCTATTTCAACTTCCTTGATCTAGCTGACTTTTTGATGCATCACTAGTTTCCCGTTTCATTTGTCGATGTGGAAACCCTGGGAGTGCGTACAGCCGCACACCCTGTGCTTGTAATATGTGCATCATTTCGGGCTTCGTCGTTAATTGGCAGTTCAGGCAGATTGATCACAACGTCTCACACAAGCGCGTATCTGTTCTGCCTCGCAGTTGTTACATATAACAGCCACATAATAAAAAACGAAAGTTTTTTGCATAATTTATGCGCATTATTGCTTCTTGTGTAGTTTAGCAAGTTTCAAAATGTGAACTCTGGGTGTCCGCCATACCAGTCACATACCTTCTGCGCTCGATTNCTATTCGGCAAGACANTCCCGCAGCCTTATATTTTTGCAGTTGTTAAGTTGTTTACTGCGCTGACCTAGCACTGAGTGTGTTCTGCTCCAGTGTTGCCAGATGGTTGTCACCTAAACCTGCTAAATCGAGTCACGAATAACTGCTAGATCCTGCTAAAAGCCATGTCACAAATTTTCAGTAAAACCTGCTAAAAATAGTGAAATTCTGCTAAAAAAAACTGCTCTTTTTGTGGTGTTTAAAATATTCTTGTAAAGCTATGCATCAATTTTTGGTCTTGCACTCAATATCAATGGACCAGACATTAGGCCTATGACTTCATGGCATAACTGAACCACCTGGAAAAATCATATGTGTCATGGGATAAAAATATATGCTGCCAATGTTGTCTTTTAAGCCCAATGCGCTCACTAAGCACAGAAAAAAATAATTAGGCTTCACCAAGCCATCCTGTTACTTGTTATTATGATGCAATTATCTTCTTGACCAGCTTCGCTGCGTCATGACAGAAATTCCAACGGTAATAGCAATGGTACATTTATACATCCAAATGATTAAAGGCGGCTAGTTGCGCCCGGTGGTCTTTGTGTTGCCCAGTATAAAGCATGAGAAAGAACGTAAATAAGTTTTTGATGAAGAAGGTGTAAACGTTTTCATCTTTAAAAATGGTTGGAACAAATATTTGGTCAGGGTTTTGTTACCTGTTAAACGTTTTTCAAAATCCTGCTAGAAAATCAGCTAGCTGCTAGATTTAAAAACTTCCAGCTAACAGTGCGAAAAGCCTGCTAGATCTAGCAGCAAAACAGCTAAAATGGCAACACTGTTCTGCTCCTCTGTTTCAATGCGTTGCCGGATATTTTTGCAGTTATGAACTGCTCTGTCTTAGCGTTGAGTGCTGTGTTTTACTCTGGTCTCCTAACTTGGAGCGCTGATAAAATTTATGTTCGTTACAGTAACACATTGTGCAACAACGAGTGAGGAAAGGGCACGTAAAGTAATATGCGTGTTGTGTTAACAAACTTCGCCAAAACGTTGGTTTGTAAACTTGAATATGACGTCATATTGTGACGTTACAAACAGCGTATATCTCGTGACAACGACCACCACACGCCACTGCTCAATACTAGAATGTGGTAGGGGGCAGGGCTCCCATTGCTGGGTTTTTCCACCCAGATCTGTCTTTTTGAGTCCATCTGGGTGTCTAGGTTTAATTTTGAAAGATCCTATCAAATCTGCGTTTTTTTGAAGATAAAATTTGGCAACGACCTATAGTAATTATAATAGTAAAATAAACATATATTCTGGTCATTGTAGTGTTCACATGCGATTATCAGGTGAAAAAAGTACTTAAATCGGTGAAACAAAACGTCTTCCGTTGGTTTTACACCAGTATCAATATCATTGCCTAATATTGTAGGGCGTTTGCCATCCAGTACAGACAGCCATGCAGTTGCGCGTACATCAGAAGTAAAGGCTGGATTACACCAGACGCGAACGAATAACAAATGGTAGTATAAACAAGTATAAAAGATTTGCATTTGCGTGGATGGTTGTTATCCCAGACGCCAGCTGAAGAATTCGTTGAAAAAAAGTTTGCAACAGAATGTTCTAATTCTTTGGTTGCCCTATTTATGCAAATTAAAAAACAATTTCCACTGGATTAAGGATTTGAAACTAAGGAATTTTAGACTCCTTTGAGCTCAAGATTTCACAAAAGATCCAAGATAAATGGAAAATGTGGCCCTACATTTTGCCCATCTGGTGCCTGAAGATCAGCTGGAAGCTAGGTTATTTTCGGTCGTTTTCCTGTCGTAGACCAAACTTTTTTTAAATAACAAAAAAAAAAAAAATGAAGTCAATTCGGTCATTGTGTCCGAACATATAGACTCGTGAACGCTGTTATCGCTAATTTTAATAGAAACATAAGACAAATGACCAGAACATCTCAGCAAAAAACAGGCTGGAGGTTATATCAAGTCTAAACACGTGTTCTTGTCCAATAAATATCTTTGATTTCTGGCATAATCAGCATAACATCAAAGATGGCTCAGATAACTCGGAGTTTGCAATACTTTATGATTTAATGGCCATATTTGCAGTTTGCCATATTTTACTGCATCACTAGAAGAACTATTTTTACTGTTGTTAATCGTGTTAAAACAAAAACACCCTTGCTAAAACCAAGACTGTTAAGGCAAATGCAAAACAAGCATTGTCAGGAAGCCAGCAAAGCAAGCGGCTACTATATAGCTTACCTAAGCCTGAAAAGTGAGAGATGTCAACAATGGAGTATGTTATCAGCATTATTGGTTAATATAAAATGTTTTGAGCAACAGAAAAGTGATACAATTGTTAATTTTAACGTTGCAGACACAAATTTATAAAAGGAATTATAAGTAAATCAGTATTGTAACAACCGTTTTGCCTCATATATTTGCGTTCATGTGTCTTTCGGCATTTCTGTTTTTTTTTGGTAGACAAATGGTGTTTTTTCTTGAGCAATCTGGGTTTATTACAAATTACAGAATGGGAACCCTGGTAGGGGGCATACAATCAAGCAGTTGTCTCGGGCATCACCGGACCTCTGCACGCCACTGCACATATCAAAGATGATGTTGAAACAAGATTGGTGTGGTGTCACACTGATTCTTATATTTTTCATAAATTTTAGCTTAGATGAAATGATTTTTTGCCTTTTGCAAGATTCTAGAGACCGCGAAAGATTGTTAATACTGCTTCTGACTGACATTTTACCTTTTGTGGAAAGGTCATTGTTTTGAAACAAGTGAAATAGGGTATTCGAGGAATCGTCCTGCCGTGTTGTGCCTTAATACCTCTGCAAGGATTCTGACTGCACTTATGAATATCCAAGTGTCGAAGTACCTCTGTGGTTCCTCGAAACTTGTCTTGAAAAAATGAGAATTTAACAGCTGCGTGTGTGAGAGACCACAGTAGAGCCAAGATTTGTTTCGTGTAGAAATGTAACTTTGTTGCAACGTTTGTTGTCACGTATTGGGACACAGACAGCGTAACATTTAAATATGCAAGTATATGATGTTAGAAAACTACATTTTCAGGCAAATCTCTGCGAAGTTTTGCTGAAGACAAAAGCAAAACTATTGTGGAGACTTAGTTTTAGGATGGGTGGTTTTGTAAAAGACTGCCTTTAAGATTTCAATCAAAACTTTGGAGAAGTATTGACTTAGCTATTTATTGACCTATAGAAAGGGTTCCCAACTTTTCTCTGACCATGTACCTCGTCAGCATTTCGACAGATGAGCATGTATCCCTAAATTTTCTTACAGCAAAATGGCGGAGTAAAATAACAAAAAAACACTGAATTTTTAATAGAACTTTCAGATTTTCAGAACTATGAAGGTAGACCCCGTTTTTCGTTTCAAAGTTGATTTATTGTTGCTGTACAATAAATGTACCCCTTCAGATAGGCAAATGCACCCCTTCAGATAGGCAAATGTACCCCAGGTTGGGAACTGCTGGCCTATAGCTCAATGTCTAGCAGAATTATTATTTTATACATGTGCAAACAAGCTATTCTTTTGATTAACAGAAGTATCAATTAACAGCCTATCAGTATTAAACTGTCGGCCAATCCTGAATGTTGACATAACGTATTGCCAAGTTCGTGACTTTTCCTTGTAACAGTAGATGCCGTTATATGTGATTACGCTGTACGTTTGTCAAAGTTTGGAATGCTGATCATGTTGCTGAATTATAGTACCGTGTGTCCAGTAACATATTTAAGTATATTAATTTGAAAACCATCTGCAAGGATAAAGCAAAGCCTGATCAGTGTTGCTTCAAAAACACCTCTGATAAACAATATTGGGAATCTGTATTTACAAAACTTCACTTCTTCATCTACCTGGTGACAATATTGGTTTCACACCATGGTGTCCCCACACATTTTACAACAAAATTTTGCCCATGCGTGAAATGGTATTTGTAGGGAAAACTGTTTAGAGATTCACCCCTTCCCACCATAAAAATTATTTTGCCAGTATTGCCTGCAGCGAACAGTATGCTTCATTCTATTNTAACACAATCTCACTTGGACACCTTCAGTTCTAGAAGAGCTAAGGCTGTAATCACTTGTGCTTTAAACTTAAATCAGACATTTCTAAAAGTATGTAACAAAACAGACTACATTTTCTGCAGCCCTGTGCCTAATTTCATCATGCCTTACTTTTTCGAATGTGGTGATCGGTCCCTCTGTCGCCGATTTTTGAACCAATTGCTGACTTGTAAAATGCTTAGTCCTGTGATTTGGGCCAACTGTCGCTTGTCGTCCGGAGTCGGGTATTTGTTCTTCTTGTAACATTCTTTCAACGCATTTCGCGAGCGTTCTTTGAAGCAGTAAACCATTTCCTCCCCGTCCCAGATTGTTCGAGGCAGCGGTTTTTTCCTCCGGATGCGATATTTGTCAACCGCTCCCAAAGGTCTGCCTCGTGATTTTTCAGCTTCAGCATAGTGGGCACCATACCACAGAGATTGCATAAGCTGTAAAAAGAATACGCTGTGCGGAAAGATCGTATTCTATACTGTGACACAAATGCTAGCAGATAATCATGATGAACTAAAAGCTTTTTACAAGTGAGAGCAACACTCTAAAATCCGGAATTGTTATGAATTGCATTTAATGTGGTGAATTTTTTAAAGTCCAAGGTCATCTAGAAACACTGGATTCAAATGAAACAACACTTATGTCCATTTCATGTCTTGTTGACAAACGCACCAGACAACACTGTAAAAGTGTATATTTTTAAAAAAGAACCCGGTTTACATTTATTGCCCTGACAGACTAAACCCCTGCTGTATCAGACACTGAAACATTTCTGCTTCGCATTAAGCGTAGTTACTAGGATTTGTTTTGAAAGGAAGACAAACATTACTGTCATTTACAGAAGCGTCAACTTTTGTAGTACGCTGCAAAATTTTGTTTTTCAGAGTTTAAACTGGAAAAGAAGTGACATATCGCAGGAGCTCTTATTCAAACAACGCATTATTTATCAATGCGTTACATTTCGTAAAAAATAAAAGTAACTGGCGAGGTTCTGCACTTTGTTTCTTCCTTCAAACATTGCGGTAAGTGCAGCTCCAGGTCAAACAAACCTCAAAAGTGGCATTTGTTCAAGCGCAAGAACAAAGGGATACTCATCATGTAAAATCAAATTTGGTGCATAAACACAGGATGTTTACCAAGTCAATAAAACATGATTGAACTGAAAAAGAGTTTGCAAGCCAGTTGTTTGAACTCAGTCCGTAGTTTGTACCCACTGAAAAACAAGAAACGCTTTACCTATTCGCTTCGAACGTATTATATATTACGGCAAAAAGGGTGTGGAATGTACTTGGTTTGACAGCAAAAATAAATAGTGGGTTGACCTTAACTTTGTTTAAATTGAGCTTAAGATTGAGTAAGAGTTTAAATATCTGGGAAAGGGTTGCTTTTTCGGCAGGAGCACTACAGTATGTCCGCTTTCAGATGAGAATGAGATGGAAGCGGACAGCAAATACTCAAAGCTACCTGTTTGCGAAATAGCAAAGTGTGGGTTGTTCCTGTTTTTTTTATTTTATCACTTAGGTTTCAGTCAGCACTCTTTGTATCGCTTGTTCAATGCGAGTTTGATCTTAGTAGGAGCTGCTGAGGTTTAGCGCGCATATGCAAGTTTTATCATTAATTGCAGCATTGCATTTAGACAACCTACGCGGCTAAAACACTGTTTAAGTTCATTAAAAATATTTAAGAGGAAAGGGGCACACAATTAAGTAAGTCATGCTAGGACTTGCTACCATTTAAACTTTTGGAGGTTGCGGTCTTATCTAGATGTAGTGCCAGTTAAAAACTAGATTCACGCGAAATAGAATATTTTTTCGGTAGTTTGGCTGGCACCGTTTGCATATAGCATCGCTTTTTCATGATAAAACTGCTTTTTCGTGGGGATTGTCAGTTTGAAGTGTTACCTGACATAGGTTTTCAAGTAACCTTTCTAACATACTTCTAGGGTCAAAACTTGATACCTACTTTATGGTTTGAAGAATGGAAGGTATGGCTTTCCAATAAGCGATACAGTTCTTGGAAACGCTGCCGCTTGAAGGCAACAAGCGATCTAGCTTTTAATATGTTTTCGTCTGACCCATAGAGCAAGTGCTTCGGAACGGAGTCTATGAACTCTGTCAGGCGGTCAATCTGTTTTCTTTGCAGAAGATCATGGCACACACAGGAAATCTGGGAAAACAGTATTTTTACAGGCATGATCAGCCAGGATTCTACAACTATGCACAAATTTCACTAAGAATTTGGAAACGTGAAGAAAACTGAACTATATTGAGGAAAGCTTATCAAAAAAAAAAATAGCAAAATAATAACTTGGTACAGTACTACAAATCTACAACGGACACAGGAAAAACCACAGATGATGAAATGTAACACTCCTTAAATTGCAAAGCACCTGCATTGCAATATGCAATACCACCGTACATTTACAAAAAAGCAATAACAAAGATGTGTATGTCCATCGACTATCTTTTTAGCAAACTCAAAATAGGTTTACGCTTGTAAGTTATTTGGCAAACGCTTTGAAAAAATTAAAAAATATTGGCGTTGTTGCAGGTTTGCGATCAACTATCACATGGAACTGCTTCTGCTGAGGCTCAAAGTCAAGTATCACTGAGATGGATAAGGTTTGACAAAAGAATACGCGAGTTGCAAAAGCTTCAATGAACTCCAATGAATTTTGTTGTTTTACGACATGTTTTCGCAAATAGGGCTATACAGCTTATATACACACCACATCTTCTACAGGTGACATCTATTGTTTATGATGAGTAGATCCGCAGACTCAGTCATTGGCTAAATGTAAAACAAGCGGTCGATCGCCAAACCGTCATAACCTGTTCTATAGTGAAGATGTACGTTTTGCCTGAATCGTTTGCTTTTCCATTCTCTCTTTGCGACAGCTCATTCGCAAGGTTGGCCCCTGACAAGCTGTTGTTGTTACTGACGTTTCGAGACTGGTTTGACAAACCGGATACAGAAGCCGATCTGCAGCTTTGCTCGCTTTCGTCTTCAAGGGTTTTAGCAATAAAATCCACCGAAACGTTGTAGCTGCTACCGTACACGCCGCTGTCAACGGAATCGCTACTTCTGATCAAAGGATAATCGCTGTCACCAGAGCTGGGGCCCGAATTTGTGGCAGATATCGGGGCTGCTAGGGCTGACATACCAAGATCTTTCGTCTCTCCATTTACATCCAAAAGGTACTGATCTTCCGTAAGTGGGGAATATACTGGCTTTTACACCTCTTGAAACTGATTTTTCGGTTTGAAAAAGGACAGTGCCAAAATATCTTACCACATTTAGGTAAACAATTTCTAATTCTTCCTTCCATAAAAAAACAAATAATGAGTAAACGTTAGAACGGCTTTATGTAACATGCGAAACCTGTGAATGCGACGCTGAGACTCGGGACAAATGAAGTAAATGAATTGATACATGTGACAATACGACATTCTAAGTACATTGGGTTTGCGATTTTTAATATCACGATAATTGACATCCAACTGCTCTAAAACCTTTTTATTTTCAACATTAGTGGTTGAACAACGTTTTAAACTATTCAATGACTTGCTGTTTTGCCTGCTTGTTACGTGCATCTAAACCCACAAGCGAACGCGAAAGAGTTGATAAGAGTCACGATACGGCTCCAGCGGAGGAGGGGAAAAAAGGCTAATATTCAATTGTTTCCTGATAGGATCGAATTTCTGAAGCTACGTGGCTGCTGCAATACAGACAGTGATGTACAGGCGCTTTGCTTATTTCATGTGTACCGTGTTGTTGCAGATTTTCCTGATAAGTAGCAGCTGATGCTTGCCTGTTTTGTAAACTGCTACTTGTTTTTCAGGATGCTGTACGCTTTCAATCAAGCGCTATTCCCACGTTTGTACTCATCAGACTACGTCGGCACTCCAAACATCCTCTTTTTGTCCTTTCAATAGATTATTACAAATTTTCACTGCTTTCATTAGTTCTCCAAGCAGGAAAGAAACACGTTATTTACCAAGTGTTGATTTCCTTTGCCAGAGCGCGCACTCAGTGGGTGGTACACAATCAGTTTATTATGTGGCTGTTGATCAAACTTGTGCGCTGAAGTGTTTTCCACCAATGAGTTAGCGCAGGGGTGGACAAACTACGGCCCGCGAGACCATTTCATGCGGCACGCCGGCACTTGCAGAAACTCCTACGCATGTAGAATTTTATGAAACATTTACTATTTTTCTAAAAACATGGAATTTTATGAAAACATTTTATGTTTGAGTTCTAACTATAACTGTATAAATAGCATTGAACGTACCGAATGTGAAATATAGAAATTGTTTGTAATATGAATTTGTGGTTATTTAAACACTGAATAAATTTTCCTACTTTGTAATGAAAGTGTGCGACCCTCGGCTGCAACATTTTTTAAACATGTGGCCCTCCGCGCAAAAAGTTTGCCCATCCCTGAGTTAGCGAGTTCAGGTGCAGGGATCTTTCAGGCGCAGGGATCTTGCAAGCGTTTGACTTCGCTTTGCAAACAAAAGGTGCAACCAAGAAATTTTTCACTAACTCCTTCAGAATATTTAGAAGGTGGATTGGCATGCTCTTCCTTATGCCTGGTATGAATTGCAGTGGTGCAGGTTCAACGTTTTTGTTGTAACCACTCTGACTCAAGGATCAAAATCAGCGTTGATCCAGCTTGTTTGTTGCTATGTAAACTACTAGAAACAAAAATTAAAGACAATAAATAGTTTGCTGACATGCTATCAATCAAAAAGCGATTGCGGTTATTTAGAGTTTTAACTAAAAAAGTAGACACAAACCTGTTTACCAAAAGAAAGGTATCAGTTCCGTTGTTAGCTGCTTTCGCCACCTAGCAATGGATATTAAACGTGGAAAAACCTATACACGTACTTCATTGGCACACATCTGAATATAAAAGTATCTGCAAGGCGTTACGTTTGGGTTTCAGTATGACGCATAGACTATTTAAACTTGCAGGTATACACAGGAAAGGCTTGTCCATGGAAATGTCATTCCTATGGGAATCCCATGGGAAACGTCCCATTGTCATACTTAGACTATACTTCCGAATTTTAAAGTCAATAAATTTTGTCGTTTTGCATGTCTCTTTGTACATGTGGTCCTATTTAGTAGATACTAAACCTGAACTTCATAAATTTAATAGTTTTAATTGTATTGTATTCCATATTAATATTATAATAATGTAATGGGAATCCCACGGGATGGGACAGGCATAAATTGCTATGGGATGGGAATGGGACAGATAAATATGTCCCATCGACAACCCTGGGTATACAACATATAACGACTTAAAAAGTTTTAAATGCGAACAATACAAAAATTTTGTCACTGGCTGCATTCGCTGCATGCTACTGAAGTTAAAATAAGATGCACTGTTTTGATATACGCAAGGAAAAAGTGTGTTTAAGAACCACTTTCTCGCCATACCTTAATAGCCCACTGGTAATATAAACAAAGTTAAATTTCAGCAAAACTTATCTTGTCATTATAAAGTTTGTTCCCAAAAGCCAGTTCTTTAATCTGTCAGCTTGAATGCTTTACTGCCCCTTGCTTTGAAAGATTTTTAAATGTAACTTGTGCCTGATTTTATTTAAAAAATTTTGAGTCTAGTGTTTCTATAAATAGCCTACCTCTTTGTGCAGAAAATGCTGCATTTTCTGTTTCATATAAACTTTGTTTACAATGGCTTTCAAATGTTGTTTTGCCGCATCAAAACATACAAATGTAACCTGAATCATTTCAAAGAAGTTCACATACCCACATACACACAAACGAAGCTACAAACGAAATAACGTGTGTTAAGTACGCAAATGAATTTAAATTAGTGCTTAACGCTTGGTGTTCCTGAAATGAACTACTTGCAGTGCAGAGTATTTTTTTTAAATCAAACAGTTTTTGGTGTGTGCTATCAGTACAGGATGATCTCCAAAAAAGTTTCCGTGTGTTGTAGAGACCATTTTCACAGGGATTTTGAAATATAAAATGCGATTTATGGAAACCAGCAACTGAAGAAAGTGCTACAAGAGGTGGTACTAATTTTTACAGCAAACACAAAGGAGCTGCTTTGTGTCTATAGGTTGACAATTTACGACTCGGGGTCTGTTAAACGGATTAATATCGGTACGATGCTAATTCGAGGTTCCGCAAGCACTGCGTAGTGCTTTGGGAATTAAAAGACACTTGCAGTATACATCTGACCTGTTGGCCCAGATTTCGTGTTTCGTTTTATTCGTGTTTCGTTCAAGATTATCATTGACGTTCTACATATTTCTACCGCACACAGTAAAGGGTAAACTGCAAAACAATTACAGTAAGTCATGGAGCAAAACCTTGGGAATTTTATGTAAAGTCCAGAGATGTAGTGTGCGATATAAACTTCGATACCGACATCTNGTTAAATCTTNGAAACAAAGACCGAGATTTCATCAAAAAATCCGAGACCGAGACTCGAGACTTGAAATTCGAGACCGAAGGAGAGACTTGAACATTTTTGGATTATGCCAAAAGTTTTTAAAAATTTTCATAAAATGTTATCACCACTTCAAAGTTAAAATTTTTTCGAATTTCTGACATTTTTGCAGAATCTTTTCGAATTTCTGACATTTTTCCTACCTGCTTTATTTGTTTCTTAGCTACAGATACAGCAAACAAAAAACATGTTGAATCACAGACGTTTTACTAAGCCATGTTTTTGCAGCATTGAAAGCTTCAAGGCAATAGGCTTGTGACCTGCAGCTTTCGAGGCCGCGACCGAGACGGCGCCTGAAACCCCGAGGCCGAGACTCGAAAAGTTGAGTCTCGAGACTCCGTCACTGGTAAGGTCATTTGAAAGTTAAAACACAAAATATTTACACAATTCATACAGATATTTTAGGGGGAATGTCAGCATTGTGCGGCAAAGTTTCCTTTTTAGTTTTATTTATCGATAAACATATACATGAAATTCGTGAACGTTTTGGCACACACTTTTAGAAAATTAATTAGGTACTTTCTTCACTAACAATTTCCTGTGTTATTACCAGCATTTTGCATGGTTTTGCTGGAAACCTTGCTTTTCCCAAAAGTAGTTGGAACGATTAAAAACTTCTCTTCCTCTTCCCTGATTTTGATTGATGTATACACATTTCTCTTCCCTGATTGGAAATTCCTCTTCCCTGATTGATATATACACAATTTTTTCTATCCTTGAATTTGTTTTAGGTTTGTTTTAACCATTATTCTACAAGCAAGCAGTGGTGCAGCCAGCCCAAAATCTTTTGGGGGACAAATCTTTTGACTTAAGGCGACCAGCAGTATTTTGTTTGGGGCACCACCTCGCAAAGCGGAAAATGACAAGATATGCTAGAAATTTTTTTGGGGGATGGCCCCCTTATCCCACCTGGCTACGCCTATGCAAAGAAGCACAATCAGCTGAATTCACAGTTTTTATCAGATAGAAAACGCACACTTTGTATAAACATAGAATTAATGAAACCAAACACCGATGCGAACACCGATCAGATGCAGAACAGTGAGTGGTGTTTTTCTCTTGGAGAGCTTCAAACATAAATAGTGCTTGATACAAAAGGTATCGTATTTCATTTGAAGAAGAATAACGGCAGCAACAGGAGACAAAGTACAGTAAACAACCTAAGGTTGCCAGACGTCATTGAGCGCCAAGAACTGTCCTTGAATTTGCTATCAAAACTCATTATGTCCTTGATTCTTGAAAAATATCTTGTTGTCCTTGAAAATTCTTGAATGGTTAAATTGTTCATTTTTGAAATACTGATTACATTGAACATTCAAGAATCAAGAATAAACAATGTAAATGAACAGAACAATGTGCAGATTTGGTCCATCTTTAAACAGTTGTGAAAAAAAAAGTAAACGATTCAAGAACGGTTGTGTCGTCATAATACGTTTTGTTTAGTTTTCAATTTCCTACATGGTTCGCTTAGCCTGACTTGCCCATACGTCAAAGCTTGTTGAAAGGGTGAAAGTAGCCATGGACGTCGAATAATTTTTCCAGGAGGGAACAACGTGGACATTTGGCTTTTGTTTTTTAGGTTGCTGACGTTGCAATGCAAATAGATGTTCACAAAACGCTTTACTGTTTCCACACCAAAGAAAATGTCCCATGGAAGCACGTGCTCCATTCGCATCTATTTTGAAATCTTTTTCAAGTGGAGCTGTATACGGGTTTGCCACAAAGGTGTACTTTCTATCATCCATTACAGCTTTTGCTGAATTGGCGCATAAATGTCGTTATCATTGTGAACTACACACAAGTGTGTAAGAAATGGATTTGAATTATCAACAACTACGTTTGCGGTTCTCTTGTTAGTCTGTGCTGGTTGAACTAAACTCTCTTCTGAAATCTTTTGTCCGAATCGTTTTTTACACTTGGCTATCAGAAATGCTTTTTTTTATAAACTGCCTAATATCATTTTTACGAGCACTTTCTACATATCAATCATAATTTAAAAACAATCAACTACCAGATCAACATTAGCGGTGAAAAAGCAAGAAACTTAGACACTCTCGCGAAACTGTTTCAAACAATGAGAAATAGACCTGTAACTTAACACGACTATCGAACTTGCTAAAATTAGAACACCACCCAGGCGAAAAAACTGAGCAGATGAATTATAAAAACTCGCCACAGCCTTTGCACTTTGTACTTGCTCAGAAGCCAGAACTAAGCGATTTAAGACGTATTCCCACAATCGTTTTATAGCGGTATTTCTAAAAAGCCACGTATAATTTAATACGGCGTGAAAATAAGCCTGCATAAGCGTAGCTTGATTAAGTTATTCACTCAGGCCCATTGGTGACACTCACAATCTGACACTATATTGGATTTTTCAAACTTGTGGAAACGGAAGCATTGCTACAGATTCACTCCTGCTTCTTTTCACAAAGTTTAAAACAACGTGTCTTACCATTATCAGCATTCACTGTCTCGCTGTATCACCTGCCAAAGATGTTTGAGGTCAACAACCACATCCGGAAAAATGCAGTAACGATCGTAACTTGAAGTGAACCTTTGAAGATTCGTTGCCATGTTATTGTTAAGCAACAAAGAGCAACAGTAGAACAATGCGCTCCAAGTTTCGCAACGTGAGTCTGCAGGCGAAAGAGTGGACATGAGTTAACTGCAAGCTCAGTGGACATGAGAAACTGCAAGGGGGTCTGCCCCCCCTGCGACAGGCCCGTAGCCAGGCCTTAAGATTTGGGAGTGAAAAGTACATTTTTAAGGGGGCAAGATTTTTTATCATTGTGTCTTAATAAAGCTTTTAAAGACCCCAAAACTTTGGGGGCACAAAAAATGGGGGTCACTGACGAATGCTACCCCCGTGGCTATGGGCTTGCCCTGCGGAAGCCCGTGAAAGTAGCTCACCGTGACTCTTTGAAAAACAAACTGTCCTTGAAAAAATTTCCAGTGATCTGGCAACCCTACTAGGCTACTACCATGTGACCACTCGCATCGAAAAAGTTTTAGACGAATCTGATTCGATTTGGTCCCGATGGTTTTGTGACTCGAATAGGCTCATGACTCAACAAATGTGACTCAGCCACATAAATTCTCATAGGACAATCTATTGCTTGTTTCAAGCAGATACATGTGCATGGTGTTGATGCCAAAATTAATACTCACCAAGTCACAAATTCTGGTCGAGTGACAAGTGTCTACATACGACTCTTTAATTTTTGTCGCCAATAATGTTGAGTCGTTCATATCTATTTTTAGTAATGCATCAATATTTCTGGGAAATATCGCATGGGTTTGGTTCAATCAGAGATGAGCGAACTGCCATATTTTACGATCCAGATCCAGTCCTGAATTCTTAAATCGTAATACAAGTACAACTATAGTCCTAAAAATTTATGAAATGCAAGTCCAAGTCCAAATAAAATGCAAAAAATTAGCAAAATACAGGTGTTCAACAACAAAAATGGCGCGTTTTTTCCATTTACTGAGTCCAAAACCGCTCCTGATCCTTAGTTTTTAAAGCGATATACAGAGCGGATCCAATCCAAATAAAAAAAAATTTTTAAAGTCCTGATCTTGTCCATTCCAATGCTCATCTTTGGATTCAATTTCCCCAGATATTTTTTCAACTTCCAGTAAATTTTATGTCGACAACGTTAGTTTCAATGCTGCATTACAGACATCATATCATTCTTTGAGACTGCAAGTTAGTTTAATTCAACCCATGTGGCAGTCTGACTGGCAGAAATAACACGGATTTGGATTTAAATCTGTAGGATTTTCAGCTTTTTGATGGATTTGGATTTTAAAAATTCTGTTTAACTGGATTTGAACGGATTTGATAATCTTGTTTTGAACTTCTACAAAATTTAAAATTCGCTTCGGAACTATAGATTGCTGCATTTAACCAGTGTGTTTGCTTCAGCGGAGTTTTTCACATCCATTGAAACTGTACATCGCGTGCTTGCATTTAGACTTTAGAGCATTGACATACTATCCAGTGATGCAAGGTACAAGCCTGCACTCTTGCGTATCGCGGCAACTAAGTAGGAATTCGTGTGAATTATCATTGATTCAGTCCCTTTTCTTGATCCATAATCCTTGTAGTACAGTGTTTTATATTGTGTAGCCCAGTGCTAATGATTCGCATTGTGTTGTATACAGTACCTGGTAAAGGCTAGTGATAATAGATCCATTAATGTGTTTCAGTTAGCGGCTAGAATTCTCATTATGTCGACCTTTGTATGAAAAGAATGGTACATACAAACCTTTCAGCAACGAACTAACAGTTTCACACAGTGTTATGCATGGTTCATTGGTCCTGAACCAGGTTCATGGGTCCAAACGCATGGGAACCCTTAATCCACTTGAGTGACGAATGAAATAATTCATGTAACTTTTAGTTATTTTGCTTCTAGTTATTTTGCTCCGTAAATTCCCACAAAGCATTCCACAGTCCTAAGACACCAACTGCAAAAAATTGAACAAAAACATTGCAGCATGTTGTAGCAATGTTCGATATATTAAAAAGTGGCTCGTAGGTGCCGACTTTCCCTTAGTTTTTTGTTGAAACCCACGGAAAGAGACCATTGCCCAGTGGTTGACTTCACATAACACTAAGGTCTTGCGTCTCAGAGTACAGGTTAAAATCTGAATTTCTCCGGCATTGCCTTTGGAGTTGTTTGCACTTCAAGAACCCAGAAACAGAATGAATTCAACGAATCTCGATTTCTCTGGCTCTGAGGTCATTGCCGGTATCCCGGTTGCTTCATTATGAATTTTATGTCAGTCGTTTGTCCTGGTCTTACGACAAGGTTTTCCAGTTTCTCTATAAAATGTCACTTTTGATTTCCTCTGTTTTGTTATTTTGGGTCTAAACTAGGGTTGCGCAGTCGGAGCCGGCGTCGTAAGAAGTTAAAGGTTTTTTGGTGGAGTCGGAGTCGAATCCCTAACAACACTGGAAGTCGGATTTTTTTGTCCAACGCCGACTCCAGATGTCCAATTGGATAATTTTTTACATCACACTCCTAAATTGGGAATTCCTGTTGAAATGGTACAATTTCATTTGAAGGTCCTATTGAAAAAAGATATCTTGCTCTGCACCACGATTTCCATTGATTTTAACAGCCAAATTTCATGCCCTTTATGCTAAGTTGTCGGAAATTTAAAGGTCGGAGTTGGAGTCGGACATTTTACCTCCGACTTCGCAACCCTGGTCTTAACCAGGGGTGTAGTGATGAAAAAAGAGGTGTGGGAACGCCGTTCCCACACCAAATATAAAGGAAGACTGCACCAAATAGTTCAAATAAAATGAGTATTCGCCTGCTAGTATTTCAATTCTGGATCTTCCTGCTTCACTGCCGACTTTTGACTGGCAGTGCGATTCTGCGTATCGCTAGAACATCTGTGAGATCCCAGCCATCATTTAATGTATTCTTTTGCAAAAAGGAGTGGAAACATCGTTCTCACCCCACTGCACCCCTGGTCTTAACCTGTCCTTGTACCAAACTCAGTTTTCTTTTTATCATTTAGGCCTATGTGGTTGCGCTCAACCTTTCTCAGGAAACGGTTGACGCATATGCCTAATTCAGTTTGAACTAAATTTTAAAAAGAATTAAAATACATTTATTTAATTTTATCGACGGCCTCAGGTTGTGCACCCTTGGCATAGAGCCTATGTAGGGTTGCCAGATGCATTTGTAAAAATACCGGCCATTTTGATTTGTCGACAGTGACAGATCTAAGCTAGCTGTGTCGTATTTCGTAAGCGGCACAGGGAAAGCAGAGTTAAGCCACAATTAATCCTTTGCCTGTATTTTGGCTGGCTCATTACATTTCGGTATGAGCATGACGCGAAAATCGCACCAAGGATTGCGTCAACAGCAGCAAATAAACTTCGCTGAAAGAACTGTCCTGAAAGATTCACTACTAGAGTCATCATTATTTAAGAAAATCGATGTTAGTTCTTTTTGAAGTTACGGCAAATTATTTATTTTCAAAATACCGGCTTCAGGCACTGATTTTCAAAATACCGGCCTTTTACCGGCCTCTGCTAAATT
>JGI24159J19872_10002749_pt1 | contig 21305 bp, 17 predicted proteins | sample Ectturendosymbi4_FD_19872 | JGI IMG/M metagenome (IMG submission 19872) | reverse complement strand
GTTTGGAAAATAGACACTACCTCATTGCATGTGAATGTAGCTGTATACTTTGCCCAAATTTTGAAAATTTTTGCCCGAATAATGGCCAATTTTTCAGCATTGGGGACCGCATCCCCTGCATCCTCATGCCGTACACTTATGTTCATAAGAATCATAACTGACTGGTTATGGCGGTTAATAGTTTGATGTACCATTGTAAATACATTAATAAATTCATTTTGTTTCTGCGAAAGTCTGCTGTCGGGTCGTAGATGTATTCAAGGTAAGTGATTTTCACCGATATCTCAGTGTTTAGATGACGTCAGTGTAGAAACAACCATCTTCGGTTAATCCGGATCTTCGACTAAACCGGATAAAATCGTCGGTCAAATCGAATGCAGATTAACCGAGGTTTACTGTACTGCCTTTCGGGACTCCAAGACCAGATCGTGATCTGCAATTTCCTTCTGATCCTCCCTCTCATCGATTCAATTAAGCTGACGCGAAGTAAACTTATTTTGCAGAAATTAGTTTTGTCATGGTATGTTTTCACGTCAAGCAAACATAACATGCAGTTATTACGGGAGAGCGTGCTGTATCAAAAGAAAAATTCTGTTCAGCAATGTTCTTAAGCAAGCGAGTGTAGTTGGGTCCTTAATTGAGAGCCGAGATTTTCGAGATGCTTATGTACTGTACAAATGGACTGAAAATCGTTAAACGATCTTTATCAGGGCACAACGACCGTCCTTTGAAGAGCTTATGGGCAATCCTCTTCATTTCACTAAATTTGTATCTGATCACGGAAATGTGTTCACATTACAAGAGCGTGAACAGATTTTATGACAAAAGCACATCTCTGGCCCAGCTCTACTCAAAATAAGCACACTGCTTTAAAGTAAAATACAGTATTTGAAACTTTCAACGCATGTTATTTGTTTTCCCTTTGCTTTAGGTACAGAAGCCTTCAAACTGTTGAACGTCCTGGTAATCTATCACTGTTGCTTTGTAACAAAGGATTGCTCTTATTTTACTGCGCAGGTGGTGGGGTCGCTTATAATATGCAGATATGGGGTATATTCACTTTTTTTCATTTTCATTGACCCTACGAGTTCTATCGAAGAAAAATTTAAACACTTCGATCAAACGTGTATGTTTACTGCTCTTTCACGAACTGTGGTTCAGACGTTTTGACCTGGACACACCACTGCCTTGTTGTTACACGCCATGGCTTTATTGCTAAAAGTCAGTTTTTGAATGCTTTGAATCAAAGGTGCTGCATAGCATTTTGTCTTCCCACTTTATTGGCTGTGCCAAGTTCCAATCACAGTCAGTTTGAAATTGACTCATGCTGTTTCTGGCAAAACTCACAAAGTTTGGGTTTGTGCTCCCGATTTGGTTGTCACAACAAGATACCACTCGAATGGCTGTCACAAGATACATACCGATTGACTGTCACAACAACATTTGCTTTTCTTTGCTGACGTAAAATAAACAATTTGGTCAAGCAATCAGCAAACCATTTCCGTTTGCGTTTGCACAAAGCATTCTTTTCCAAACTGCCTAACACCATAACAGCGTCTGAAAGCAGAACTGAACATTAGAGCCGAATGTAAAGGAAAGAAATTTGGCAAACAGCAATCAAACTTTTCCAAAGTTTTCAACGAGGGGTAAAACGGGATGGTGTACTTGGTGTTAGCAAAGGTGAGATTTAAAACAAGAAGGAAATGAATGTCATCATCAACTCAGCGCTGTAAATGTTACTTGAGAAAAGCAATGTCTTCGAGATCTTCCGCTTACAGCTTTTAGTGCCTTTTACGTTTTAGCGAATAATTTTATACAACATGCACATCAGAGAGTGAAATTGTAGTAAAGATAAGTAAGGCCTAAAGAGCAGATAATTCTCAGATAGAATGATTAGCACTCGCCTTCATGTTGAATCAACGTAGTCAGTAGCACAGGTGCATTTGTCATGAGGCAGTCAGTGCCATATGATACGGGTCCCCAGGGGGATGCCTACTCGGGTATTTGCTTCCCCAGGAAAGTCCAGCGTTGACTATTCCAGAGATTTTTAAACTTTTTGGTCCTTGGCCACATGTTTGGCTAAACACGGTTCGTGTAAATTCGCGCCTGCTGACACCTAGCTAGGCATTAATGGTAAAACCGCACCTGCTGACACCTAGGCATTGGAGATGAAAATTTTGCTATATATTATACCCCTATGTTGCATTAAGTATCAGGGGCCCCAACAGCAACTAATGCCAACGCCGGAAAATGCCTTATACCGGGCAGTTGAGGTAAACGATCTTGCCCAAGGAGCGCTACGGCGATTCACTCAGTGTTGGTGAATCGGACACACAACCTTCCAATTGAGAGGTGGACACTTTACCACTGAGCTTTCGCCGCCCCAGCGAAATTTTCATCGCCACTGCCTAGGTGTCAGCAGGCGCGGATTTACCATTAGGCTAAAAAGGCTTAAGTCTAGGCCAGGGGTTCTCAACCTTTTCAAGCGTGTGGTCCAATTAATAAACAAAGAGGATCTGTGGCCCACCAACTGTGCAACTTCTCCAATGTGACAACTGATGCAAATGCACAGAGCATATATAAAAACAACATTTAATAACAAAACGTGCGCTACAATCAATGCGAAGGTTGAGTCTGTTCGTTGTTAGAAGCAGAGATATTCGAGGCTCAATACATGGCAATGTACAAAACAAGTCATCTTCCACATCAAGCCTGCTTTTAGATTTCGTTTGCATGGCAACAAGAGCCGCCTTTCCACCCCAAAACACCTTCAGTAACTGCATATTATGCGCAATGTGGTAGGCTATGTGGAAATTTCCGTGTCAGAATAATTTTTAATACATAATGACGAAAAAGAGCTATGACGCTTGTAGCTCAACGGCTACCTACGTTTTCAATTGCAAGGTTCAACTTGCAAAACGTACTCAGTTTCACTATGCCAGGCTGTGGTCCGTCAAAAGTTCTTCGGTGGCCCACAGGTTGAGAAACCCTGGTCTAGGCCCTCGATTTTGGGGGCCCCCAAATTTTGGGAGTAAGGACAATTCCCAGAATTTTTGTAAGCAATTATGCAGTATTTGTATTTTTGTTTTGGTTCAAAGTACTTTTTTTACTATGCCGCTCACAAAATATCTCTATAGAACAGGGACCTGGCCAAACTGCGGCTCGCGAGTCGTATGCGGCTCTTCGAACTTTTGCATGCGGCTCTTTGAGCTTTTCGAAAAATTATATATTTCTTTTTTTAACTTTTTTTCTATTGCAAAGTGTAGAAATATGGTAAAGCGATACCGTGGTAGCTAGCGTGCCGTACAGTGTTACCTTTGCATGTCGTTCAAAAAAGAGTTATGATGTCCATGGGTGTCGGAAAGATTTTTTCCAGCGGTGGAGGGCAGTACTGGATTTTCTCAGTGGCAGCATAAAAATTTTTCTAGGGGGGGACAAAAGTGGCAAAATTTCAACTTACCTACTCGAAACTAAGAAAATGACCTTTTTTGATAAAAATTTAATACGAAAATGTTAAATTTCAAAATCCAAGGGGGCCAAATCCCCCTCTGCTCCCCCTATCCGATGCCCATAATGATGTCACAGAAGCGTAGATTGCAAATAAATTCGTGTTTTTGGATTTTTATGTTGCGGCTCTTTGTAAGTTGGGTTTCACGATATGCGGCTCAAACAGAGAGCAGGTTTGGCCACCCCTGCTATAGAAGAATGAGCGCAAAGGATTGAAGTGAATGACGATGAGCATTCTTTTTTATGTCGTTGAGAATTGGTTATTGTTACGTAAAATGTGTGGAACAAAACGCTTGAATTCATTTTTCAGATTACACAAGGCTATCAGGCCAGTGAGGTGCTTTCGTTCAGCCCGGGTCTCTCTTGTTGCTTTTCATGGGTAAGATACGGGGTAAAGGCAAGACTAGCCTGCACTATAGCCAAGGCTGCAGATAGTAAATGGAGAAAAATGTTAATTGTTTGTAATACCGCGCGTGTTAAGCTGGTATTTTCTTTGACTTCAATTGTTTTGGAGTAATCTTGGGCCATTCGTTTCTACAGCTCATGCATAGAAAAGATTCTCACCACCGTTGAACTTGACACATTACTTGATGTATTGGTAAGGCCAAATTGTAACTAGAGCTTAATTAGAAATGTGAGCTTCACGTGTAAGTTGTTTTCTTTTTTTCAAAGTAATCAGGGTAACGGTGATTCTACAGTAGGCTTACTTCCATTAACTTGAAAATGTCAAAACGTACATGTGAGAGTGGTTCTAGCAAACTCAAGAAAGCCAGTGTCAAAAAGCAGATGCAATACGAGCTGTTAGTGAAAGGACGAAACCAATAGCCCAGTTTTTTTAATACGCCAGAAGGGTCTACACCAACAGTGAGAACGGAAAAGATGCATATTGCACGATTTCATGTTCAGGCAGGCCCGTAACCAGGGGGGATTTGCGCCCCGTACAAAATTTTTCGCACTGCCTGGAAAAATGTTTTGGACATACTTTCAAACTATTGGACGTAGTTCAAAAAATTTGGGACCCTCTCACAAAACTATTCGCCCCCTGATGTCTCAAGCTGGTTACAGGCCTGTGTTCCGGCCATGGTCATGTCGGTCAGTCCGCAACAATTGCTGAGGTTGAAAGTACAGAATCAGTTGGATTTTCATAGTGACAGGATGAAAAAAGATCAATGAACTGCAAGATCTTGAACCATCATTTGTTGAAGAGCTGGTAAAACTTGCTGTTTACTTTAGGAATTGTAACGCTGTGAAGTCATCTTCATCTAAGAAAGATATAAAGTCGATGAAGCTTGCTGCGTTTCAGTACTTGATCGTAATGAGTTAGCGGAAATATTCCCAAATGTGCTCATCGCCTACCGCATGTTTATCACTGATGATTACCAACTGCTCCGCCGAGCGCAGTTTTTCTGAGCTCAAACGACTGAAATCATGTACACAATCTACATCGTCCAGAAAAGACTGCGAAGTCTTGCTATTCTGTATGTTGAACATGCTTTAGTTAGATAGAAAGATAAAGTACGACAAAATTATCAGCGATTTTGCAGACAAAAAGTTCCGTCGATCGCTGACTATGTAACAGGCTGTTAGGTGTCGTAAGAAGTACAGGTGTTTTATTTAGAGGCAGCTTTTGACTCGTGCAAACCGTGCAATTGCACAGGGCACTCAACAAATATGTAATGGGACTTGGGAGTGTGGTCAGATAACTTCACCGCTGCCTTTTTCGTTAGTTACATTGTGACTGTTTTTGTTCCTGATATCGAGGGAATTCAGAATAAAGTAGCGTAATACGTTTTTGAATTGGAACAGCTTTTTCAATGAATGCAACGAGCACGTGTAGAGTAATTTGTATGACATCATAGTCTAGGGCAGTGGTTCTTACCCTTTATACGCACTCGTACCCCTGATATTTCATAAAATTTTCTCGTACTCCTTGTCTGAAGGCAAGCAGTAACTGACATTAACGTTGTGCACATGGTGTCACAAATTCTTCAGCACCTATATGAGGCTTTCTTTTCTTGGCATACAACAGTGGTGCTCAAACGTTTTGGCTCGTGGGCCACATTTGTCTTTCAGAGAACCCTTCGCGAGCCACAAGAATTAATAATCTCAATAACAATTCTCTAAAAAATTCTCTTAAATGATTAAAGTGTTAAGTTTTCTTTCCAATGAAAATTGCTTCACGGGCCACTCCAGAGGGCCTTGCGGGCCACGGTTTGAGCACCACTGGCATACAAGAACGCAACTTTGTAACATGCCAGCAATAATTGTTTTACCATCGGTGCAAATGCCTGCTTTAGTAAGGTTCACCATAATCAAATCGTCCCCTTTTGATTTTCAGGGTATTGAAATCATTCCCAGACTGCACACTTCCGTGCCGATTACTAAAATGTTCATTAAGTTTTGAAGGTTTGAAGTTTGCATTAGTAAATACTCTGTTGCAGAATATGCACCGTTTGTGTTCCATGAGGCTAAAAAGGCTTAAGTCTAGGCCAGGGGTTCTTAGTCATGCAAGTGAAACCGTATCTAGCATATTCCTTATTCCACTTGGCATTTGCGATTCGTGGACATGTTTCTTAAAAATCAAATGTACTGATATTAAGCGGCGTAACTGACGGGTGACAGAGAGTATTCTTTTGGCTTTCAGCAGGGTGTTGTTTTTTTGGTTTTGGAGTGTTTTCCGGTGATTTAGGGTTTTAGTATACCCATCCACATCCGCATCCAACATAATTTCTCAAGTTTTTTTCTGGGTGTTGGTTAATTGGCCTTCTCCAACAAAGTTTTCTCCCCCTGGCTCAAACCTCTAGTTATGTCGCTGCTGATATTAATATAATATATTTGACTCCCAAAATATAAGAAATATACTTAAGCACCTTTGAAATAAATGGTCAACTAACATTTAGCAATGAATTCTTCACTCAACCACTGGCAATGATATAAGTTAGGTGACAGCACTTTGACTGTACATGCAAGGTAAATATAATATTTAAAGCGCATAACGAACCAGTCTCAGCGTAGCCCTAGTAAATGGATAATGGTACGTCACACTACAGAGAATTACGATGTATGTTTGATAAAATCTGGTTTAAATTTCCAGTGCGTGTATCCCTGAAAACTTCGGTACTTCGTACCCCCTGTTTTGCCTTTTCGTACCCCCAAGGGGTACGTGTACCCCCGGTTAAGAACCACTGGTCTATGGCTTCTAAACACAAAAATGCAAGAGTTAGAATTTTTAAAACTTTATAAAAATTATTAAAAATTAATAACGAAAAGCTAGAACTTTTAAACTCCTTTCAAAAATTAATTTTCAATCAGAAAAGTGCCGCCCCCTTGCCACGCCACTGGTCGCGACCAAAAAGTGGGTCGCCGTAATATCATTATTCATTTTCGCAGAAATGTGATGCAGTTATTGATACTGAATGCTCTATTGCATAATTTTATTTCTGATGCGCGAGATGTCTTGTAGCAAGCAATTATAACTATATCATTGTGACATCACAATGCTTGCAAGCGTTATTCTTGGCCAGCAATGTAATCGCAAGCTGTGATCCCTGGTTTCGACCTTTAAAAAACTTTGGACCTCAAATTTGAACAGTGGTTTGGTAAGCTAAGTCGCCGAAGTATTTCTATTACGCATAATAATTGGATCGTCACAATGAAACGTTGAGTAGCACTGGCTGAACTAGTGATAGAGAAACGCGTTCTTTTGCGAAGGTTTTTATGAAGCAACATTTATAAAGATTGTGTTCATTTTTGCAAGTTGCCATTACTTCCGCTCTTATATATGCACTTTTAAAGAAAGATGAAGTAGCAAGCCAGTAGTAAACTTCTCCCTTCACGTACATACAATCTTGGTTTATAACATTGGTATGCCAAGCAATTTTTTCTGCCATTCCAACCGCTTTTTTATTTTACACTTTACAGCATACAAGATGAGGCCTCGGTGCTGATTATCCCCTAACAGACCAAACGTAAAACAAATTTTATACAACTTCAAAGATTTCTAGACTCCGTAGAAAATTTTTCTGATATGAACATGTTGCACAAACTGGTGATTTTGACATGTTGCTTTTAAGACGCCCCCAAAGACTGCGCCCAGGGCAAGTGTATCCCATTCCCTGTTCCCCCTCGCTACGCCACTGCACTAGATACGCGCATGTATGGCATGTGGTGTTTCTTGTTTTTCACCAGGATTAGGTAGGGTTACCCTTACCATATTTGATGAGGCAAAATTCTTGACAGTTTTAATGGATACTTTTCACAACAAACAAGCGCTATACGGCATTTTTCAGTATGTCCTTACAACTACCAACCACCGCAAAACAGCATCACTATCACAGAATTATTACGCAGTAGCTTGCAATTGATAAAATACAGTACAAAGAAGGGCATGTTTTTTTCTCCCAATCCTGTCACGTAAAATAGGCACAGTGTTATCTTAATCCGCCCCAAAAAAAATTCTTTTTAGCGTTCCTTTGTAAGGATGATTCCAAGATAATCCACATCGTACACAGCTTTTTACAATTGTATTACATAGAGCTCAGGTTTTTAAGGTGCTTTAGGGACCCGATTCGGGTCCCTAGAATCAGAGAAAATCGGGTCCCTCGAATCAGAGAAATCGGGTCCCTACAAGTCCATACCAGGTACCTAACAGTTTTCTTTAAAAAAACTGTAGAGCTTTTTGCAAAGACAGTCGAATCGTGCACAAAGTTTTGTTACCACGACAGTAACCACCCACGGAATATTATCCGCAAGAAGCTGACAGTAAAGTTCCTTATTTTCATAGAAAATCTCTGCGAAATATTTACCGAAGACCAAAAACAGCACTATTGTGGAGACTTAGCTTTATTATTGGTAGTTTTGCAAAAGACTGTCTTCATCCATTAGTAAACAGGATTTCAATCTAAACGTTGGAGAAGTATTGAGGTACTTATTTTTTAAACCTATCAGAGAACCTGGATTTTTTCCATGTTTTCCAGGGGATGTTGAGAATTGATAATTACTGCACTGTTAGCATGGATGAGGAGAGCATTTGCTTCCTGTGTAGGGTTACCAGATGGGTTTAGTAAAAATACCGGCCATTTACATAACATTAGTCTATGTTGTAATTAGTAAGTGCATATTAAATGGCACGGGATTCTCAAATAACATTTTTTCAAATAACGTTTTTTCCACAATGAATTTATTTTTCGTGTTGTTTTTTTTCAAGTTCACAAATTCCCAAACTATTTGGATTGAAAAATTTTCAAACTGTGTGTAAACGTATCCTCTGTGAGCAGTCGATAGTCCCGTGCAAAACATTAGCAAAACAACCTACTTTAACTAAAAGACGCTAACTTCAGTGTTTTATGTGAACGGAGGAGTTTTCTTAAACTCTCAAAAAATAATGGACTTTGTAAAAATCCTTTTTCACATGTTGCATATCAATTTCTGAAGTGAACATATTTTCGTACACCGTTTGATCAGGCCCGTCGCCAGGACTTAACAGCAGGGGGCCAAAAACCAAAAAGAGGGGCCAAAAACCAGAAGGGGCGCCACATTTTAAAATACAGTATTGGATGTATGCAGCAACCGGGGGGCCAAACGTGAAATGGGGGGGCACCTATTTCAAATGGGGAGGCCGGGAACCACTGGCCCCCCCGCTGGAGACGGTCCTGCGCTTGATGTTATATGCTTTTTCTATGGGAGTATTTCTTGTATGAACACCGCAACACATCTAATAAGTTGTTACATGCAACGTTCACTTCAGTCTGAAACCAACATTTTCTAGCTCACATGAAACTCTTCAAACAATTTCTCACTACCTTCTGGACCACTACGACTGGCTGAGAGATGACCTCCCGGTTGATTCGCCGGCATTTAAGCTAATTATTGTCCAGTGACGAAATTATGTGTCTGTTCAATGCAGCTAGCGTGTTTGTGAAAATAAAGCGATTGCTATTATTATTTGAAAGATTGCCATTCCCTGTTAGCACTGCAAAAAATCTTATTATCATCGAAAACTTAAGAGAAATAAGGCGTACGCCAAAGTGTTGTTGCTTGATCATTGCGTATTCAAACACAGGCTTGGGCGTCGGAAGGGGAGAAAGGGGGCCTTGGTCCCCCTGGATTTAAAATTTTTCAGCTAAAAAGTTGTTTACTTAGTTTCAAGTGGGAAAAAACAAATTTCACCACTTTTGGCGCTCTCCCAGAAAAATTTTGGACAAACCCCCAGTGGCACCTCCTGTAAAAATTTTTCCGACTACCATGAACACAGNCTTTGGCATTGGCGATGGTAACAACAATTAAGCTAAACACTTCCTCCCAGGGATTAATCTTTGTACATTTGATCACATTAACGATGGAAACTGCTTTATACCATAAGAAATTTTAAAAAGTACTCAATCAGCGAAAATTGTTCGGCATATTTTCATCTCCAACTATCACTCAATCTTTATAAAACACGCAAAAACTGCAAACAATTTGTGTGACAAAGTTAAGACAATTACTTCTGACGGCTTAAATTTGCCTACATCGAATTTTACAGCTAGAGCCATAAGAGCGAATGAAAAAAAGACTTATTTTACCTTGTGAGCGTTTGATTCTGGTGTTCAAATTGCTTTATTATTCCTCATGTCTTTAACAAGCACACAACAGGATCTCCTTTCATTTTAAATTGTTGTGAGCAAATTTGAGGGGTGGAAGGGGCGGAACTTTTGTGGTCGGCCCCGGGTGACACTTAGCCTCACTGCGCCGCTGAGTACAATATTTCAGACAACAACCCATCTACGCCGATTATACGATGAATTGCCAAAAAATGCTAATACAGATCACGTTTGTTGGGCGACAGAGGATGGTTTATATGACTAAACAAAGACAAACATCCCCTTCACAACATTTCATATAAGACAGTCTGATTTGAACTGAAATAGATTCTACTACCTGTATATTGTGAACTCAAGCCCCAAGTTGTGTGGCACGAGCGTAGCCAGCCCAAAAATTTGGGGGAGGCAAAAAAATTGGGGGTAGGCAAAATGTTTGATTTTAGGCGAATGACACTATTTTGTTTGGGAAACCGCCTTTCAAGCCACAAAATGATGATATGTTCTAAAAATTTGGGGGGTACATGGACCTTAAGCCCCCCCTGGCTACGCCTATGTTGTGTGGAGCACCTATCCTGGATTGCAATAATGGTTTCTTGCATGAGTATTTTTGGTTCATCGAAATTCCAGTAAAAAGCCCTATAATCCGAACTATGAGGTGATTCCAGGATGATGCAACCATACGATGACGTCATAACGAGTTAATGACATTACGATTTCATGCTCCTTTGTTTATTATTGTCTACATCAACATTTCATGCATTTTATAGCCGTTAGATAAAAAAATTAGTCGAATAAAATACCGTCATATACTAAATTATATCTTCGCGTGAAGCCATTTTTCTAATTAACATAGTCATTGACGTGATAGCGGTGAAAGCTCAAGGAGGATTCACGGGGACTTTTGGTATGTTGTCATGGCTGTTGAGGGGAGGGCATATACCAATTTTCAGCTTTTTACTATTTTGTCCAACTGTTTTCCCAATTTGACTGGCCTATTAGTGAAACAATTGGGAAAACCTGGCAACTTTAAGCATTGCTCTTTTCTACTAGAGTAGGCACCGCAAATCCTAATTAGGGGGCCGAGGCTGTGAAGGATTCAGTGAAAATTGTGTGACCTTTTTGTCAGTTGTCACCTAAAAAAGAGCGCAATAACCTTATTTTCAGGGGTCTCGCATCACTACGCCATGGCACTGCGTTTGAACAGAGGTCAGTTAAATATTTGCCTGTTCGTGTTGAAGACAACTGTATAAAAAACAGAGCGTAAGAAATATCATAGTCGTATCACTATCAGACAGAGGCAAAAGGCCTCACGCCCGCGCCGGCCACTATGTGGCCGGCACTTTTTTGGCCATAACTCGCCAGCCGCTATAGCTAGAGAGCTGTTCAAACCCTCTACGGATGCGGAATCTTCTAGTTTCAATTAAAAAACATTTTTTTGATTTGGGTTTGGGGTTCTGCTGGGGGAGGTCACAAAGTGGGGGCGTTTTTGAATTTTTGACCAAATTTGACTGGCTTTGGACGCCAATCCAATGAGCCATTTTTTGGCTCAAACTTTTTTTGGAAACTAGATGATCATCCGCGTCTGTAGAGCCCTTGATTGACCTTCTAGCATGTCTGGAACAAAAGTTATGGCCCTGGAACAAAAGTTAGTAAAATCCGAGATATCAAGCTAAAAATTTTTTTTGCAGTCTAAACTACCCCAAAACTGAAACTTTTTTTTGAGTCGTAACTAGAAGACTTGCTGAATCCGTGGAGGGTTGAACGTCTCTCTAGCTGCAGCTGCTGGCGAGTTATGGCCAAAAGAGTACCGGCCGCTATAGTGGCCGGCGCGGACGTTAAAGGGTTTACCAAAAAGTGGCATCAGCGAACTGATGATTTTTCGGAAATATTAGTTTTGGGGAAAATATTAGAGAAAGTAGAAGGACGAGTCCACATAGCCATATGACGGTTTTAAAAAGCTGTAAAAAATGTTAAAATACCATGTGCTACAAGAAGCGTGTGTAAGACAAAAACATGACACAAGTTGATCTAAGTGCTAGCACGACTCCCGTCCTAAAGGGACACAGGATAAATTTCAAGTCCACTGTCGCATCCCATGGGAAAATCCCATGAAGATACTACAAACAGCTTTTTTTCCTAATTTCCTTACTTANTTCGATAGCATAAAGCTTTTGAATGCTCTACCTGAAAGGCTGAAAAATTTCGTGAGCTGAAATAAAGAAAATTTCCTGCTTNAGCTTGGAAAATATATGGAATCACGGNCTCGGCAATACGNTCTAATTCTGAGTGTCAGCATATTTTTTCTCAGCCCGACTCGTGCAAGAACTGAAATCTTTTATAAGCGCTTTACCCTGCTTTTTGTTGACGCTTTACCGACCAAAGCGCATTTTGGAAAAAGTAATAGAAACGCAGTCCTTGACTAACCTAATAGCCAGGGCTGTGGAGCCGGAACTCAAAATTTCAGGCTGCGGCTCCAGGCATCTAGATTTTTTGGCTCCGGATCCAGAACAATTCGGTTGATTGAAAACCAAAATCCATTGCAGTAATGTTAAAACTCGCTTTCCCCACAAATATGTCTGTGGAACCGGAACCCAAATTTCAGGCTCCGGCTGCACCATCAAACATTTTTGGCTTCGGCTCCAGCCATCCAAAATCGCATGGTTTCCAGCTCCGGGCTCCACAGCCCTGCTGATAGGACTCACAACCAAAATGGCAAAAACGTTGGAAATGTATGAAAAGCACTTGCGCTGAGCTAAATGAGGCTCGCGAGAAGCTAGAAGCCACAGCCAGTGCTCTTCCTCCGAAATGCATTGATGTCCACTGTACAACACTACAATGTCGTTCCAGTCGTGTGCTGTATGCTATGCCAATTTACTTTTGACAAAACCCTGAATTTCTGTTGCAGTTTCTGGATGTGATATTTGTGCTGAGAAGACAATTACGGAAGATGTTCTTTTTCTCTAGATTTATATTTTAGCACAGTGAACTGATTTGGCTACGAATTTTCGCATTAGTTTCAACATTGAAAAGGATGTCCTGAATAATAATGAACTGTAAGTCTTGTGTGGGTATTTCCACCTGTGGCCCTTGTGAAAACTTCAGTGGTGTTTTGTTACAGTTCATTTGCAACGCTATTAGGGTTTTCTGCTTTTCTTGCAACTTTTAACCCAGCCAAATTTTTTTGCAGTTCTGATGCGTTTGGGAAAGTGTCTGGGATGTTGTAAATCAGACACGGATGATGATTTGCCTTTGCCTCCGGGTTTTGGTAAGGTTCAGAAAAATGTATACAAAGAAGTCAAAAGCTTTAGAAGCTTTCTTGGCGGTAGTCACTTAAGACAAACGATGTATAGTGTAATCCTTGGCGTTTGAGCCAGGGGGAAAACTTCGCTGAAAGGGACCCACTAGCCAACTGTCAAAAAAAGCTGTAGAAATGATGGTGAATCCGGATGTGGATGACTATACTGAAACCCTAAATCACCGGAAAAATATTCCGAAAAACGCAAAAACAACAGTAACCTACTGAAAACCAAATGCTAAATCCGAAATATAAGCTAAGTGGGGCTCGGTTGTTACATTCAGCTTTCCAGAGGTGCGATTAGCCCCTCTGTCTCCCGTCAGCTACGCCACTGAGCGTAATCGTAAACAATCGGAAAAAATGCGCATGATAAGCCTGTTACTGANACACTTATGTTTGAAGNGACGTCAAAACTATAGGCGGNAAATGCCTAAAAATTGGGTTTTTCACTTTCAAACTGCATTCCATTTCGACTGGCAACGTAAATCATTTCAGTGGAATATAAGAGCAAATCCTTACACAAGTAAGAACTCCTTCCGCATCTGGAAAAGGTTGTCGCGTCGCAAAGTGCAGAGTTTATTACTCTAGAACCACGACGAATGGCTTTTTATACGCTTGTTATAAAGATGTTGAGATGTGAGGAGACACGATAAAATGTACAGTAGATGCCTTNACTGAACAACTTGACAACGAAAACGCAAGAGCCGTAGCCATGAGCTGGACCCAACCAATCAGGATTTTAAACTGCTTATTTAACACAAGCTATTAGCNTTCGCTTAAGCATTCAGCAAGAAAGTTTAGCGATTCCACAAAAACTGAACAACTACCGGTAATGAAAAAATTATTAGTACATTATNCATTTCTTTCATTGTTTTCATAGTTTTAGCAAGTACAGTAGAATTTGCCTAATTCGTCACGTCAAGGGGATTAGAAAAAAGTGACGAATTAAGCAAACAGGTGAAAACTCTATCATGGAAGCTCTTATACTTTATCATAGTAACTCGTAATCATACATAATGCTTTATTTGCAGTAAAATACAAGTTTATGACGTTATGGATGAATACAAAAATTAATTCCTCTGCTCTATCTGGACTCCTTCATTTAATCAAGCACCTTTTAAATCTTTAATAAACTTTTCCGCGTTCTCTCAATGGGGAGTCAGGTCGCGCTTCTCACCTCGTGTATAAATTTGATAAACAAATTGCGAGATCCTTAATTTGTTTGGATTCCCACACGTACCAGCTGCTTAGAGATCTAAAGCGAAACTGCAAATGACGAATTAGACGAACAAAACGCTTCTCAGGGATAGAAAGAGGTGACGAATTAAGCGAATTGACGAATTAGACGAGTTCTACTATGTTTTCTATTTCGAAATGAGGTTTGATAACTTCTTTAAATTACCGTAAAAGCACAAATTGCAGCGCGTTATTTTTTCGCAAAAGCATGATGAAAAAGTTGGCGAACACTTTTGTTTGCTTATGGCTGCATGAAGGTTATACAAGTTTACAATGTACCTCATCTCGGCAACATTCTATTAGCATTCGCACTACTAGCAAGTGCGTCGCCAGTTTTGGTTCATGGAGGGACGCAACCACGCAGAAGTCTGTTGATGCACGAGGCAATGCTTGATTGTATGCGCCCACCAATTTCTAGTATGGAGGAATGTGAGAAATATAGGCATTGGGAAATGCGTAAAAACTATTGTATCCAAAAAAATTAAGATTCGAAACATTAAATTAAAAATAATTCAAACAGTATTATTTGTTTTTAATGTGTTAGTCTTTAATAATTGTTTTTATTCTGTGGGACTGCAGCATATGTTTATAAGCAAAATTCTTCTAGTAATGGGTGTGCATTGAGGAACTAGATATTGCATTTATGCATGCAAATTATTAACAGATGGGCCCATCAAAAAAAGATAGCACTTGTCAGGCATGAGTGTAGTGTATTGGTTTTTGTAACGAAATAATGGTTCACACAACTCAACAGATCATACAACATTGCGCAGAAGAAAACGAATCTAAGAAAGATTTTATAGGATTAGAGTGATTAGAAAACTCATGTTAGGATATAGAGTCGAGGGTGTAGTGGGGCGGGAAGGCGTGGGAACGGCGTTTACACACTTTTTTCACAGTAACCTGACTTGAAGATGTGCACTTTTACTCAGATTTCATGTGTGATGCTCCAGACGTCGCTTAAATAAGCAAATGACAAGTTGTCTCTGGCNTTGCACCTCAGCATAATTGCGTAATTACTCATAATGGATAGTATATTTTTTTAGTNTAATTGGTATCTGAAATTGTACAACCATGCAGTTTGNTGCATTGCTGCCTTTCTTGTTTTTCTGAACTATAGACAAATTGCTAAGGATATTGTTTAGCAAAAACAGATGAAGTAACTCTTGTATTCAACTAGAACATATAATTCAGTTACACACTTACTCTTAATATTTTCATTAACAATAAGATGGCAGTAATTGGCCATCCTACATAGGGGTAAGAGAGATAGGGTGTAAGGCCTTACGATAACGATGGCAGTGCTTCATCTCTCTCTCGGGTCACTTAACATAAATTTGCATGCACCCCGCAGGCAATTTCCCATCAGATCCATGCGGCATGTAGCCTTAAAGTACGAAGAAGCATATAGTTGCAGCATTTAAATGTAATTTTCACTCTTTGTATGCCCGGCCTGGGACCATCGCCATGTCTTCTGCACGCTCCTAGGGGCAACACAAACTGAGGTTTGTTCAGCGAAAGACTAAAAAAGGTCATGGCACAAAAATGTTTATATTTGCAAAGTTCGATCCGGATCAAGCTCACTGTATCGTAAACCACTAAATGTTCTGACTCAACAGGCAAATGGAATTCCCAAGATCGACGTCGAGCAAGTGAATACAAGCCAGATGTACGAACTGCATCAAGTGTTTATTACGTACGTCAGCCATCTTGCTTCTATGAAGGAGGATGACGTTAACTGCAGCCATTCGTTTGAGCAAAAGGAAAAAATAAAAACATTTACATCTCCAAACTCCATACACAGGGTTGGCGTCATCGCATTAACACTCGTTTTCATTCCAACTTGAGTCACCACCCACAGAAATTCCTCGCGCAATCAGCCAGTGACAGACTGATTTCTAAATCCTGAACAGGAAGGTATCAGTCCGATGAAAGATGATTTGTACGAGATTCGATCAAAATGTTTTTGGTTTATCACTTCTGTGTGTAAGTTTGTGAAACAGTCATCGACGAGTGGTTGCTGCTTGTATGTTACGCTTGTGCTGCAACATTATGCAATAAAAAGATCAACTGCATACTGTGGCTTCATTCACAATTGATGTAAATCATTTCCGAGAAGTTCCACCACGTCAGTCAATGAAACCACATTTTGCGTGAAGACCAGGGACGCCGGAAGGGGGTGCATGACGGGGGCACTTCCCCCTGCCCTTTGAAAGGGGGGCACAAGTGCCCTTACATAATAGCATCATAGGTAATTTCAAGGACACCGGTGAAATGACGAGGTTATTGCCCCCTAGCATTTTGAAAAAGGGGCAATAGGGGCGGAGGCTCATTTCCATAGCAGAATCACAAGGAATTTTATGTTTTTTCAAGATCAGTTTAAAACAAATTTATTGCAGCTATTCGCGCACCGATAAAATTCAGAATGGTTTTCTATAATTTCTGCTATTATTTTTGAGGTCAAAATTGTTGCTGCCCAAAAACAAGCACAATTGGTAACGGTGTTTGTTTTTTACAAGTTTCCATTGCCCTCAACTTTTTTACTGCCCCCCTGCCCTACAGCTGTTCCGGCGTCCCTGGTGAAGACTAACTGGCTCACAAGTGACATCCAACAGCATAATCGAGTAGCCATTACAGCGCCCAGGCATTCTGATAGAATCTGCAATATGATCGGAATGCAAGTGCGAATGAGATGGATTACTCATTGTCATCCACATTTTTTGCACCCGTATTCCCTATTATTGCAGAATGTGCGCTATACTGCAGCATAGGCTTAACCAGGGGGTCCATAGGCCATGGCTCCCACCCAATTTCACAAATTAAATTACTCAGCCGCGGCGTCAAGCAGGCATTTTAGATTTGTCATGCTCTTCAAGAATTTCGTTAGTAACGGTTAAGTCGTCAAGGTTAGCGTAGACTTCTTAAGGCGGTGTTTTTTAATAAATTTGTCTATAGAGCGTTGGAAGACAGAGACACCGTTGGTAACACCAGACGGCAAGCGTTTGTACTGAAAAAGCTGGCCATCAGCTTCAAAGGCGGTGTAGTGCTGTTCTTCGGCTAACAGAGGCACTTGGTGATACGCCAATCGAAGGTCAATAGAACTGAAGTAGGCTGCTTGTCGGGCGCTATTCGGTTAACTAAGTCTTCTATGTTAGGTACCTGCATGGTATGCGTCCAGTAAGGTAAAGCGGTTAATGGTAACAGAATAGTCTATGTGACCAACCTTTTCTTTGCACCTTGTGTAACAAGAACTTGCGCTCTTCAACGGGACCAGGCTGGTTCGATGTTCGCATCTAGCAGTCCCTGCACTTCAGATCTGATGAACTTCGTATCTTCAGAGCTCTAACGTCGTGAGGGGGCAGCAGGTGGTTTGCAATCTGGGAGTAGGAATTCAAATAAACGTGAAGGCTCCAGATCGGCAGCAGCGACAGCTGTGTGACCAGCATTACAAAGTTTGGATGAGGCAGCTATCGTTAAGGCCTTTTTTTGTCCATTCATCACAAACGTAACCGAAGAATGCAGTCTAAGAAATTTTGACCTGCTATGATATCAGCACAGAGATTCTTCAGGACTCTGAAATCAGATGACGGGTATAGGTTTGGTCGACAGTCGACGAGTTTTAAATCCGCCGTAGTCTTTCCAAGGGTTTAAACAGAGATTTCCGACGAGGCGAAACCGATGGAACACCTGTCTCCTCCATTCACAGATAAGTTTAACCGAGCGCAAACGTCGAGGTCGACGAAGTTTTCAGACGCGCCAGAGTCAACGAGAAACTGTACAGGAGAGTCGTTCAACGTCGCAGGTACGACGCCAGATCCTAAAGTCGAGGGAGCAGAAGCAAGGAAAGGTCGGCTCACAGACAGAACAGGAGCAGTGATAGCAGCCGAAACAACATCATTTGATGAGCTTTTAGACCGGCAGACATGAGCGAAATGACCCCGTTTTGCACAAAAATGACAGGCGGCATTGCGAGCAGAACACAACGATCGGTTTCGGTGAGTGTATAGACCAGTGCTCAGCAACCTTTTTTCACTCACGGCACACTTGACAACTTGCCAAAATTTTGCTCGAACTTGAGACTAGTCCAGAGACTTTGCATGAGTTAATTTTTTATGAAGTCTTGCAAGAAGCGGCTCCTTTAAAAACGGATTCACAAAGCAACTGTTCAAAATTCAGCCGTTCAAAACTATTCAGTGGATAAGCTTTCTTTGTTGTTATGCTACTGTGGAGAAAACAATTTGCCCTCTACCCTGTTCAAAATTTGTGCTGAATTCAGTAGAAATAGTGTGTGTACCAGTGAAACCGCAGCGCATAATTTCAGCAACCCTTGCAACGAGACGTTAGGAGTACTTTGCTAAGGACTTTCTTTCAGCTGATTTTGCAAGCAGATTTGTTACAAAAACCCAGGGATATCTAGAAACTCCTAGGAATTTTCTTTTCTTCGAAGTTCTTTTCAAAGCAGTCTGTTAAAACACGCTGGTGAGTTTTTTGTTCTGCGTAATGCAGACTTTGCAAAGTGCAGAAACGCCTCGGAACTCTCTTGAGAAAAAGTTTTGTTCATAAGAGTTTTATACAGAGAGCAAATAATGCGTCATGGCTGACCAGCTACTCTGACGTGCTGCTAGGCTTTACGGCCTTACTGCGTTTTCTAACCGACCTACGCTGTTGCGAACCTCTAAGTGAGGGAGCGAAAACGGAAATTCGGAACAGTTGTGAACAATCAATTTAACGCAAAAACATGGAAATTATCCAAAACTTCAAAATAAAAAACTTTACAATAAAAAATAGCAAATCTAGGAAATATATATATAGCCATAAAATCAGCAGGAAGGCGGTAGACCATTTCACTGATAGTCAGATATAACGCTAATCTCGATCTTCGCTCATTCCGCTACACTGTAGCAGGTTGTAAACTCATTTTCACTGAGGGCCATATCAGCATTATGTTTGCCCTCAAAGGGGCAGTTGCAACTGTTAAGACAATGTAAATGTGGCTTTTGTCTGCATGACCGTAAAAACCTGCAAACACATTGCTGCACATTCAAACTAGTGTGTGTATGTAACTAAATAATGTTTATTTTATTTTATCGCCTACTAGTGGTCCATATCACAAGCACAATCGAATAATACAAGAGTACAAAAAAGCGTAGCCATAGTGGATAGCACATTACAGAATATGTGTTAGCGCACAATCAACACTGAAAGGGGCAAAACACTTTAACAACGCCCCAACTACAATGTCCTTTACTCATCATCATACAGGGATTCGGCAGTAGCAGAGAAATGAAAGCATTCTAACATCAAATTTTGGGGTAAATATCTAAGAGAAAAAAATAAAGAACAAAATAAATCGGATGGGTGTGCACATTGACGCACAGAAGCATGCAAATTGTTTCGATCAAGTTTTCTTAGGTTCAAGTTTTCCTCCACAATCAGCTACGTTAATGCGTAACCAGCATCGCTGTGTCGTAATAATTATTGCAGTGAAAGGAGCCGAAAAACTGAATAACTTTTTTAAGATGACTAAAATGGCAAAGCCAAAGTTATAACATGGCACAGACCATCATTCGTCTTTATGCACAAGTACAAACCACCACTGTTCCGAAAATGCTGAGTAGGTTGAGGCTTAAAATTTAAGCTTCGCGGGCCACCAGTTTGATACATGTGTGCTACAGCATGCTGCAGCCCAACAATGTCTGTCGAAAGCATCTCCTCATACTTTCTCTCTGTCANAGAAAGAAAAAATCGTCAATACGAAGGCAATGGTTACCTGCAAAAGATCTGCCGTAGTTTNAAAAAAAACTGACAAGTAAGACAAAAAAGCAAACCGAAGTTTCTACAGCGCTTTATTAGCCCTGTGTACTTCGTGGTTGCCACGGAAAACACATTCAATCCACTGTCCCAACTGTTTCACAGGTAATGACAAAAAATAAAACTTTTCCTCTGAACCATAGCCTGACATGTGCCAACGCATGCATACGCCATGCAAAGAAGACAGAAAAAATAGAAAAAAGAATCATGAGAAGGGTGGCGAATAAGCATAGAAAGCAAGACCCATAATCGAGAATTAAAAACAAAACCCTTTTCAGTTTGTGAGTATTTGATTGTAATGTTCAAGATACTTTATTTTTCCTTATAGTTATAATAAGCATGATGCACCATTTTCTTTCATTTTATATTGTTGTAAGCAAATGTGAGGAGTAGAAAGAGGGAGCATTTTAATGGTCGGCCCCGGGCCACAGTTAGCATCGCTAAGCCACTGCAGTGGAGCATGCGGTGGGATATTACCTCGCTGGTTCAAAGTGTAAACCTAATTCGTGCCAAACGTCAATTACTCCAATAGGCCTAAATTTTTTTTTTACTTTGCGTCAACAGGGGAACCACGGGCAAAATTTTTAAAACTTGTTTTCGACTGAGTGAGCAAGTTTGGATGGATGAAACAAGTTACAATTTTGATGTTCAAATTTCGAAGTAGTTCTTTCGTTTTTAAATCTCTAAATTTATCACCTCTTAATTCTAAATATTTGGAGAATTTTAAATCAATTTCTTGTCGTCGGAAGAGAAAAGAACTAGGAAAGGTGCAGGTAACGTTACACACAATGGCAAAACGTTGTTAGTCAAAATATGCGAAATATGTGGCGAAGAAATTTGAGTGTCAATGCAGAATATTAGCTTATTGCCTAGCG
>JGI24159J19872_10002746_pt1 | contig 21310 bp, 16 predicted proteins | sample Ectturendosymbi4_FD_19872 | JGI IMG/M metagenome (IMG submission 19872) | reverse complement strand
CCATCCCCTAACACTAATGCTAACCCCCCAACCATGATAAATGCTAACCCCTAAGTCTAACGCTAACCCTAATGCTAACTCCTAAGCCATGCCGAACGCTAACCATAACGCAAACGCTAGCCGAAGCCTAAACCTAACACCTAAGGGAAAAGTTTAGAAAGTTATGAAAAAAGTTTAAAAAATAAAAGGGAATACTTTGCCAAGGTGAGAGTCGAACCGAAAAGCAATAGCATACCAGACTTGAAGCATAACCACTGCACCATGAACAGCGCACTGATTGCATGACTAACTGACCTTTTTATTCGGATTGCTTCATGCCACAAGACCAAATGTTCAAGTGGCAGCACAATAGTTCTAGCCGATCTGTTGCCGCCAGAATATTGGAGGTAAATTCGACAGTCTACCTATGTTGTATTGTAATTGTTGGTTTTTCATGTCAAAACCTAAGGTTGTGAACAGTAGCTAGAACAGATTTACAGTAGGCCACAGAGACAAACAAACACTATACAGGGAATGGTCGAGCTACACTTGACTAACGAGATCTGAGGATTGTACAAAACTTCGATTACTGTCTTATCAAAAAGGATTCTATTCACTGAATCACAAAATCATTGGCTGGTTTCTCATGATTCTTATGTTCAGTGTACATCAATCAACAGTAGCTACTGTAAGTTACCTAGTGTTTTCAATACATTTCCCACACAGTGTATTTTATTTGCTCTGTGGGATGTGCCCAGCTGTACTGAAAGCTCATTAACAGCGAATAGATGAACTCAGAAATAAGCCAAAAATGTCTGTAGTATAAAGTATTTGTTTAAAAATTTCTGTATCTGCTACATTTTTCCATAAATTAACTGACTAATTCAAATGAACTCAAGTCAATGAATGATGTAGTTGCAAAATATCAGAAAACTTCATACCTGCAGCCTTGATTAAAAGCCTCGTTAACCAAGTAAATAAATTATAACATGAATGTTTGAAAATTTTTAATGATGGCATTTGATTTATTTAGAGATGGTGATTAAGCAACGAGTTACAAATTCATACAAACAGTAGCTAGTTTGTTTTCAATATTATCATGCTATATCAAAAGCTAATGTTATAGTCATACAATAGCTATGATTTTAATTAGCTAGTAGCTACAGGTCCACCCTGGAGTGGATCTTGAATATTTGAATACTTATAGTCCACCATCTATAACGTGACAGTAACGTACAAGACGATGAGTGTGTAGTAGACTGCACTAGGCTTGGTAGAAACATACTAAACCTGAACGTAATCCCTAAACCTAAACCCTAAATCTAAACCGTAAATCTGAACATAAAAGTTTCAAAAGTTTAGAAAAACTGGTCTCATGAAAAGTGCAACCATTACTACCAAAATGAAAGGCACTAAGGTGAGAGCCAAACTGAAAACCATTTGCACAGCAGACGTAGATGCAGTTTCTACACTACCAGGATGGTGCTGTTAAAGTGACAAACTCAGCGTTTTATTCCAACCTGTGTCACTGCCGGCAGACCTATAGCTACTACCTTTCAATTATTATATAGCTTGAATTAATAGTTTTTCTTTAAATATGCAAGTGTTATTTGCAACTGGATGACTTGTTCATTTACTCTGCATAAAGCAGTACACTACAGTACCATTATATTTGTTGTTCTTTTTATATAAGGAAAGCTTAAACCACTAAATTTTTGCTGCCTATTTTGCGATTGGTATTTTTTCCTTTGTTGCAATAAGAAAACTGTCATCTTTATCTATATAAAGTTTATGTCTCAGCTTACAAAAATTAATTTTGAAGTTTAAAAAATATATTGTTGTAAAGATTAGAGTTTAGCAGTATATATAACCAAGCAGAACTTGCAGAAGATATGCAGTGCACATGAGATATTATGTGCTTTGATTGCCAAGTGTTATTTTCCAGAAATTGCCCAAAACTAATGTCGTAATTTTCAGTCATATTTTAGTCTAATGACCTATTGATTCTATTTGTGAAGACAGTGTCATGGTTATGGTATGAGCAAAGCATTACTGTTCGAGACTAATAATTTTTGGAATATGCCATTATTATCAATACATTTTAGAAGAGGTGTCTAGGTAGCTGGCCACAGCTATGCAAGGTTAACTGCTAGGTAGCCAGCACTCACGTGATTCAGCGCATAATTAGGTTTCGTCGCCACAAACAGAAATCTGTTCAGACTTTTTTTATATAATAGTAGGGTGAATGTAGAATGGTGGTCGCGGCGGTGATATCTGCAATACATTAGATTTTGTGGTATGCTTTTCTTACGGTGTTCGGGTTCCAATTTCAGGTTTGGGATTTCAGAGTCTACACCAGTGGTCTTCTACCTTTTTTGTGCAATCGCTCCCCTCAGGAACTTTACTTGAAAATTGCCCCCCCTTATAATTTTTGATTTGTCTGAAAATATATTATTTTGTTTGGAAAATAATCCAGTGTTAATTAAATATAAACGGGCAGTCTANTTAGCACAAAACAAAATGAGGGCGTAAATGTTATTCATTTCCAAAAAACAGCTGAATTCCAATTGACGTGAACCTTGTGATGGTGTTTATCTGCAGGCTGTTTCAAAGCAGGTTGCAAGTTGGTCAGTTTAGGTCGTATGGCATTTTCCTGATCTTGTTCATGTCAAGGCGACTGCGGTATCAAATTACACGTGTGCAGTACCTGACAGAAACCTTGCTCAGGAAAATTCGTCATGGGAAACGCCAGTAACAATAGCTTCACTTTTCTCCAAAGTTCTGGAAAACGCTCACAACACTTGATCCAAAAATTTGACCATCTGTGTATGAAATATAGTTTAGCCAAGATTGGGTGTTTGGGCTTACTTGCTAGTCTCAGTTACTCATTTTCTGATGTACTTTTTTGTTACGCTCTGTCATAAGTCAGACGAACACAGTACAGTTATGTCCACAGAGCACCAAAACATTCAATCTGACTGAAAAACACAAGAAGTATGTGGCATATAAATTTTAATTATTTTTATATAAATTGTCTGTAGCAGTCATATTTTCAGTGTTTTTACAATAGAACACACTTCAGTAGACCTACATTGTTTTACTCAAGGTACTAAAACCAAAGATTATAAAAAACATGATAATGGACTGCCATATTTTTTGCCCACGAAATGATGGTTTGGCAGTGTTTTACCAAAGGCCATGAAAACTTGTTTCAAGGGAAGTTTAGTAATAATAACACATACGGTTGGAGGGATTTGTGACGATTCACGATGAAAATTAACCGCGTCGCACTTGACAGCAACTTGCAATTAATATTCACTATCCTTGCAAAAGTCGATGCGATGATTTAGTGGTGGCAATGTTATGATTGTGAGGCCTAGGCCATTTTTTACTACTTTCAAAGAAGCTGAGGTCTTCCTCTTGAAAAAATGGAGTTTGACCAATTGGGTATTTTTCAATAGCTATATCAGTGTTGGTTGCTTCCAACCAATATCAGTATAATAGAACTAATTAATGCATACTATACGAGAAACGTCCAAAAACCTGTGTGCTGATATGTCAGGCTGACAAATGTTATTGCTTGATGTCTTTTTGTGATGTTGATCATGCAAACATTGTGTTAACCAACGTAACAAATTACTTAGTACAATAGTTTCTTTACTCTTTTATCTTAATTTGAACATTAGACTCAACAAAATCCTTGCACAGTTATAATCAGGGCAACCAAAAGTCAAAAATGTTTTGCCATTTTTAAAGGTTATGAACGTCCACAAACCAAATTTCACTCTGATACCATGTGTGACTCCAAAGTTATTAGGTCAAAAATGTTAAAGTTTATCATTAGGTCAAAATTTAGTGTTACGTTAAACTTTTCCTGCAGCACAGTTTTTTTCTCTTATCAATATATCTCGGATCTACGACAACTAATATTGATATGCTTTTGCAAGTTTAGTTGAAATTCTGAAATAATAATTAGTTTGTTGTGACTTCTGACATAGTAATATTGTTTTGCCTATTATTAGACAAATGCATATTAAGTGGGCTAGGTGTGGGAAGGCAAGCAACGTGGTCTTACAGTACTTAATTGGTTTGGTAAATGCTCTATCCATTATGAATATAGTGCTTTACCTTTATGATGTTCTCAGGTTTGACTCTACTGTAGTTATTAATGTACTTACCAAATATATCATGGCTAAGGTTAAATAGCCAATTTCTTTAAGTGTGAAGTATAGTGCATGAATATGTTTCTGAGTCAATCTCAACACAAGAGGCTGAATTATTTTGCAGTTGCTAACGCAGAAAATTGATAAGTCAAAATTTGTAATTTATAAAGTCAAAAAATTTGAAGTTTTTAGGTCAAAAAATCAGTTGCCCTATAATCTTCATGAGAACCGCAATGCTCGACTCCCAACCAATGGCAATCTCAGTGGTCTTGAATAATTGGTATAGTGAAGCATTACGCAGAATGATTGATGTTGGTTTAATTGATGCATGACCAGTCCGATATATGTTTTATAATCTTTGTTACAAACCATGAAGTCCAAAGTGCATCAAATGCTTTGATTCCAAAGTACAAATATCGTCTTTTTGGAATCAATTCAACAGTATGTTTTAACTTGCAGAAATAGGCCCCGAATCTTGTAAATCATAAAATCGCCCCTTGGGAGCGATTTTGCCCATGTTGAAGACCACTGGTCTACACTGACCCATGAGTTGCCAGGTGCAATCTTTTGGTTTATTACTTCCAAGATTTGCCATATCAAACTGTACAAGGTGAACAATTACTTGACACAGTAAAGAAACAACAGATCATGCCTGGCAACTCCTTGCTTGTCTTCAGTATAAATGGGCATTTACACTTTCAGCTTTCAAGCTGTAGCTTTAGCTTTTTTTGGTTTAATCAGGGTTCTCACACGGTATTGAAAGTATTGAAAAGTATTGAATTTCAAAATTGGTTTTCAAGACCTTGAAAAAGTATTGAATTTTGCCAAAATATACATTAGGTATTGAAAAAGTATTGAAATTCTAAATGGAAAAGAAATCTCAAGTATTTGAGCAGAATTTTACTAAAAGCAAAGCACTTCATTATTTATGCAATGTTACGCAATGTGTAAAATTGAGTTTCATGATTAAAAACTTCGATAAATGTAGAGAAGCAGTGGTATTGAACTTCTTAAATTTGGTATTGAAAAGTGTTGAAAACGTATGGAAAATGATTTTTAAAAACACGTGGGAACCCTGTTTAATTTCAGGTTTAGGGTTTTAGGTCTTAGAGTTTACATTTCTATATTAACCAACATTAAATGCATTGAAACTATGAAATCCCAAGCTTGAACTGCAAGTAATGTACAACCATGCCCTTAGTCACATGACAATAAATCGTTAGCTTCATAAGTGCTCAACTCAGCTTGTGTAGCCATAGTGGGAGACGATGCAGATTTAGTTTTCACTTGGAGCATCTCTGCTATACACTATGCTAAGGCTTTTGGCTTTTATGTTGCTGGCTACTTGCAGTTCACCCGGTGTAGCCATTGCTGGTTACCTAGCACTTGACCTTGTGTAGCCATTACCAGCCCCCTAGACACTGCCATTTTAATTTGAAATACAGTAGGTGCTGCTTATTATGGCCACGGATAATATGACCAGCTGCTTATTATGACCAATTTGGTACGGTCCAGAATTTCTCCAATTAAAATTCTCCGTTTAATATGACCAAATTAGATAATATCACCAACATTTTCTCCACCTCTGTTATTACAGTACAGTACATTTTTTCCTACATCACTGTAGTGTGTGTGCTGGGTGTTGAGTCTTAATGATGAAACAGTCACATCGCTATGACGTAGATTTACACGGAGAAGCGTGTGCGCTATAGTGTGTGTGCTGTGTGTCGAGTCACAGTGATGAAACAGTCACATCGCTATGACGTAGATTTACTCGGACTCTGACAGCCAGAAAATTGACTTCAGTCCGTAACACAGTCGTACTGTATTCTTTGTATCAAATCGGCCAAAAACGTTTTATAGCTTGAGCAACATATCGCTGAAAAGAGCTCGGACAGATGTTACAGCATCAGAAAAACTTGAACTTTTTGAGCTATTTAAAAAGCTGCCCAAGATGAGCGAGAAGAAAGCGTTGAAGGTAAAAAGTGGATTTTTGCAACTTGCGATTCAAAATGAGGCCAAGATACGGGCAGAAGTTGCTGAACAACGTGGCAACAACAGAAAACGACATCACACTAGAAAAAACGAAGATGTGCAAGACGGACTGTATGATTGGTACAAGTTCGCCAACTTGAGAAGTGTAAAGGTTAATGGCCCGATTTTGAGGCAGAAGTCAGATGTTGACATGCCTCCAGCTCCAGCTGACATGACTAAAAATGACTTTTTGCAGTGTGTAGACATTGACAACGATGTTGAAATTGCCACAGAAGAAACAATTGAAGAACGAGAACAAGAAATTGTCACGAGGTACTCAGCACAATCTGAAATTGTTGAAGGTGAAGATGAAGAAGAGCCCAAAGAACCTGATCCTGTGCCCATACCACAGAATGCCGACATGAGAAAAATGCTCGATCAACTCTGCATAGGCTTGGAAACAAAGGGTTTTTCGTCAATGGAAGAGTTCGATACTTTCACTGGACAAATTGTGATTTTTTGCGAAAAGATCTTGTTCAGCGGAACATTACCGAGTTTTTTGCACCTAAAACTAACTAACGTACGTGCGTAACATTTCAAACACTTTTTGCGGTGCTTTGATATGTTACTTTGATTAAACGTTACTTCAACTGTTATGTACTTTGTTATACTGTACCACCACTTGTACATATTGTTACATACTGTACTTAGTTTTACCGTTACAGTACTGTACTTTGTTTACTACCAATGTCACACTGTTACTTTGGTTAAACGATAAATTTGACGGTATTTGGGCTTCTTGTGGCTTACAGCGTCGATTCAGGTGCGGTTATGGTGGCTTCGGTTTTTATGACCATTCGGATATTATGACCAAAATGGTCTGATCCCAAGGTGGTCATATTAAGCGGCGTCTACTGTACTATGACATTAACTGGTGAAATGTCCTATTGTACTCTATCATTTGCAGGTATTTCTTACTATAAAAGACATTGAGTTGATACTGAAAGTTTTCAAGTGTTGTTTTATTCCTGGCTTATTCTCTGAAATGATTGCTTTGAAACAAGGCTTAGAAGAATACTCTGACTCATCAGACTTAAACAGTGATGATGAGGTAAACTTAGCATAGCTAAAGTATTTGTCTGTTTTAAACATTCAAAACTAGCCTATGCATCTATTTATAAGGTTTTCATGGCACAGATATGTGGGTACATAATGGGATATGGTGTCAGATATGGAATATGGAGCCATGGATCTGGCTTAAATTTGATACCAGTTGTCTATTTTTCTTTAGCTAGATTGTACATTTATGTACAAAATCTATAGTAAGATAAATTGTAGATTTAGAAATCGAAGCTCTTGCTTGAACTTCAAGTACAAAATGGTCAAAATATGGTAACTTGCAAAAGCGGTGCAGTATCCTTCTTGATTCTACAGGGAAACTCCCTCATGTCAAAAGTGTCAAGTCTTATAGTACTGACAATTAGTTTTATTAGATCACTGTTAAACTGTGTTCCCTCTGATTTTTTAGACTTGGCATATGACCAAACCATATGGGGGATATAAGAAAAATGTTCGTTAGGACGTATGCATGGTTTTATCATATTGTACTATTTCTCTGCTTTCATAAGTGTGAAACATGATTAAACAACATCAGCAAAAAAGCTATTGACTTATGCTTCAAGTAACTTCATTCCACATTTGGAACAAGCAAGGAATCTATCGCAAATTTTTAATAGGAAATCGATTTCACGTAACGCTACGCATCATCAGTCCTTAGTCCTCTACAAGCAATGCTAATAGTTCAGTCCTCTACAAGCAATGCTAATAGTTGCCATGCCTCTGCTTAGTACCCCTCCCACAGCTTGCCAGTCTCCATTAGCATGCATGATTGCTAGATCGTTAGCATATGCATACTTTCTGGAGACAGCGGCTGCCAAGTCAGAACTGTAGATGCTGAAGAGGAGTGCCAGGACAGATCCCTGTGGGATGTCTTTCTTGAGGTGTTGTAACCTGCTGTGTTTGTTATTACCGGTGGTAAGGGTGAAGCTGCAATTGCTTGCCAACCAGCACCATGATCATGTGGACCATGTGCTTATCAGGTAGCAATCTCAGTAGCTTGCAGATGAGACTGTGATGCCATACAGTGTTGTTGGCTGCTGTGAGTTCGAAAAACACAGCTCCAACCTTTTTTATCTGAAAAGTTATCCTCTTTCCATCAGTAAGGTGACCTGATCTATGGTCGACCTCCCATGTCAAAAACCTGCTTGTTCCTCTGGGAGTAATAGGTTGATGATTGGTTTGACATGAGTGTAGATGAGTCTCTCGAGGATCTTGAAAGGGACACACGGTAGGGATATAGAGCGACAACTGTTTGCGTCCCCTAATAGCGTTTCCAACTTGCTTAAGGATCACAAATATTAGTGTTCTCCACATGCTGGTGTTTTTTAGTTGAGGCATGTAGGAAGTGAGAAAATCCCATAACCAAGATTTAAGAGCTGCGGTGGTTTTGGCAATTTTTCCATGACTTTGGAACCAGAAATGCTAGAAAGCCAACTAAAAGCTCAAAAGACTCTTATTTTAACCTAGTTTCCACTGAAGAGTCAAAAATTCCTTTAGAGGTTGGGGCCCAATGACCTTGGCCAAAATGGCCTAAACCTACCCCACTTTCAACATCACCCACAAAAAATCCGAAACCTAAAACCCTCAAATTATTTTTAAATGCAAACTAGACAACTCACCACATCCTTTGAGGGTGTAAACATCTTTCTAGTGCAGTTGGCTGGCAAGTTATGGAGTTGCTAAGTGATGCAAAGAAACATGGTTCACATGAAATGTCCCAGCAGTGAAGGTGGTAACATTGACTCCGGATCCTGTTCCGGCTTGAACCTAAAACACTGACTCCTGCTTCAGCCTAAAATTCAAACCCCAGTGGGAGTCCAAACTAGCAATCCTGCTCTGTGATCATCTCTGGCCAATGTCATGTGGCTTGAAACCAAACTGGTTGTCTGTTGTCGCCACAAATGGTGAGATGCAGGATAAAATATAATGTTGAAACGATTTGAAGATAATAGTTGCAAGAGAAGCAGGTCTATAATTCCCAGCATCAGTTATGTCCTCATTCTTGTTTTTACAAATAGGTACAATGACAGTTTGCATGCATGCGTTTGGAATTTTTCCATGCACCAAACACACATTGAATAGACCACTCAAGGTAATTGCACACTTGAATCAGCAAAAAAATGTGCTCAGTAAAATGCCATCTTTGCCAGCTGCACAATTTAGAGGTAGTTTGTGAAGTAGAGGTTTAATCTTACAAATGTTGCCCATCAGGTCATCAAACCCTTCAAAAACTTTCTTGTGAGTTTATATTTTGTGTCACAAAATTGCCAATTTCACAGTTTTTTGATTGAGTTCAGTTGTGCTGCAAAGTGATTCTTCCACATCTCAGTGACGGCTGCATTTCCATTTGAACCTCTTCCTGTAGATGGGAGCCATGATTTCCTGCTTTTTCTGATATTGTGCCAGAATTTTTTAAGAGAGCGATCCTGTAAAGATCATGTCATTGCATCAGCCTGATGCTTTTTCTTGGACTTTTGACAGGCTCTGAATGTATATTTGAATTCTTAATGTCTTTCATACTGTCAAATAGAGGTCCACTTTTGGGTTTACGATTGTCCAGTATAAGTAGGCATGTCAGGCAGCGTTTGTTTTTCTCCCACATCTGTGTTCCACCCAGAGATGTTATGTTTTTGTAATGGGCTATTGGGTATGGCTTCACTGGCTGCTTTTTTGAGGACTACGACTGTGTTGATGTATAAATTTTCTCAATATGCCAATGTGTTGTTGGTTTTTGCACATACGGTTGTCACATCAGGTAAGTTCTTTAAATAAGGGCATTTGCGAGAGCCAGATTTTGCTAGCCCAGTGTTTTTCAACCTTTTTGCTGCAGCGGGCTACTGGGTGACAAATGCGATTTGTTTATATGAGCAATTTGTGCTTTGCTGTAACTATTTGCAAAAACAGTAAAATGTTACAGATTGACAATACAAAATCCACGCAAGAACCAGCATAAGTGAATCAATATATGTATATCATGACATGAACACACAGTGCATGTCTGCTTGTGATATTTTTGTGAAGAGGAACATGTAATAACATTTGAAATCATGTGCACTACCATACTGACACCTGCTGAAAAATAAATTATTTTTGATTGTTTAAAGAAAAAATATTTCAAATCATTCTTTTCATGTAATACCACTACATAGTAGCATGAAGTTTATTTTACTTTTAGTGGTAACAGCCTGGTCTGATGTGATTGATGCTTCAAACATGCATGTTAGTTTGCCTGTATTGTGCACAACTGTGCAACGCACAGTGGAGTGATATATTCTGCTAAGCATTGTTTACGATGTTAATGATAAAAACAGCATGCTGTACAACAAGTAAAATGAGTATGCTGCAGAGTGTATTACTTCACAAAAGCTTGTGGCATACTTCTCAATCAATTGTGGAATTTTTTTCTAATTTGCATAAAGAATGCAAAAGAAAGATTGGTGAAACGAAGACAGGAGTTGAAGCAACACAAGCTGAAAGTCATTGAGAAGCTTAACTTGCACCAAGCTGCAGCTAAGTTTCAAGCATCTATGCAACTGCCCAAAAAGCGTGCTCGCTCATCTTTTAATGGAAAACAAAGTAAGCATTTTAACACGTGGGTAGTAAGCATTTTAACACGTGGGTGGTGAATACTGTTGTCTGTGAACTAACAAATTCTTACGTAGCATTTGGCATTGTCTGATACATATCTCTCAATGAATAAACCCCGCATTGTGTGCCTGCAGTGGTGGTATTACAATATTTTCGTTTCTTAACAAAAAAAGGGATAATGAACTTGGGAACATTCCGTTGTGATCTGGCGTATAACATTGCTTATATTAGTTCACTGTACATGCATTTGTGTTCATCCCCAGCCCAGAAGAAAAGCAAAGCCCAACCTGTCCGAAAATCTCTTCGACTTCAAAACATCGCAGCGGTTGAAGCCATATCAACTAAAGTGATAGTAGATACAGCCGATGATCAATTTAAGGTGCCTGTGTGATGATTTTGTCATATTTCTCTTCATTCCTGTGGTCTTATACCTTGCTTTTACTGGTGCATCTATTTTATTTGTTAGTGATGTTTTGCAAGAAAATACTTTTTCAATAAGTGGTTTACTTTTTTCGACCATGTAGAAGAATGCTCTGGCTCTCAGTGATGTGAACTGTAAGTACTCTCTTTACAGGTACTGATCAGATACCTCGATTTTCTAAATTAGTGTATGTTTTTTCGTTTAGTTGCCGAGACATTCACAAGTAAAATGTATATCATGTTGTGAAATCAAGATAAGAGGATAAAGGTACCAAGTTACAGACTTGCATGATATAATCAAGCATCTCAGTAGTTACAAAAATTGGGTGTGTCGCCACCTTGAGTACTTCCTTTTGAATTCCTTAGCCATTGTCACAGCAATGCATTCAAGAAATATTGATTTTACATCCGGAGCTGAGATTGAATTTAGCGTATGTTTGAGTCGCTCAATACGCTTGCAAATCATAAAAGCCTTTAGTGATCGTGTTTTAAAGAAAGGAAAAAGTCACATTTTCCGTATTGCTCTTTTTCGATGCGTAAGTTTATTTTCGAGAACTTCTCTACAGTTCATGATATGCAGGTACCAACTGCTGAACATAAGCTGGTGGCTAGAACTTTCGAAAGGTCTGACGATGAAACTGAAGAGGAAGAAGAACAGCGTCAGCATTACGAGAATCTTATGAACTCCTTCTCCTCGAAGAGAGTTGCAAGGAGCAGTTTACTTCAACCTGATCGAAGCGACTTGAAAAGGTATTTTCGAGTTTTGCAATTCAACTAGTTGAAAAACTTAACGTTTTTGTTTTGCTGATGTTATTTTCTTGCTGCAGCTTCCTCAAACGTGTCAACGAAATAACGGAAAACGGTTGCAACTTTCGAAAAGTCGTTGAGCACAGGATATCAGCGATAGACATACATCCTGGATCTGAGCGATTATTAGTCGCTGCAGGAAGCACGCACGGTTCAGTTGGCATTTGGGACTTGGTACTTGCTTTCATGTCTCGAATAATTCGTGCTTCAGGGCACAAATGTCTTTCCTTTTTTTCAATGACATTGGCAAAATTTGGCGCAATGTTGTCCAGTAGGGTTGGCTTCTATGCCTTTACCGGCTTTTGCTCTGGTAGTAGTGCATATTTCATCGTGTTCATCGGGAATTCGCTTATGTGCAATTGAGATCCTGGCAAATTTGATAGACGCCAACTTCCACGTGTGGGATTACTATCACTCCACAATTTCGTTTTTGCCCTGGTTTTCATTTGTGGAAACTCAGCGTTGTAATCTATTTCTCGTTTTGTTTACCTTCGGCTTTTTCAGGAAAAAGAAGATGCGATCGGGGGCACTTTTGAATACTTCGCACACACAGGAGGCGTCAAGACCCTGAGGTTCGTTCCCACGCATCCATCCAAGTTGTTCACTTGCAGCTACGACGGCACGTTGCGTGCGACCAATCTGGAGCGTCGTTGTCTGGAGGAGGTATGCTGTGCAACTGTCCGTTGCTTTCCTGTGTCTGCTGGAGACAGGGGCTGAATTTAAGAGGAGAGACAATTCCCTCCAACTTTTGTACAAAGGGGGACGCAATAACTTTTGTCCCCCTCGATATATTGTGATAAAAACAATGTACTTGTACAAATTTCGTGGTTACAAAACTGTTAAACCGTCAGCATAAAAACCCGAGAATAAATGAGAAAAGTGGTCATTGGATTACCTGAAGACAGTGTAGAAATTTACTATGTAAACTGAATTATCATGATTGGTGTGGGATAAATGTTAATCGTGTTGGTTAATTTAAATATTTGAATTGCGTCCCCAAAATATATCATTTCCATAATGTGCTTTCCACTTTGCTAATTTTACAAAAAGATCGTACTACGGTTGAGTGGACATGGTGACGTCACCGAAACGCAAACAACACAAGTTTGCCCCCCAAAGTTTTCCAGTAAACTCGGTCCTTAGCTGGAAGACACTGCTGAAGACGTCTGTTGCGCTAGCGTTCCTTTTTTACGACATCGTTTAGCTAGTGTAGTTAGCTCGAAATGCGAAGAGTCCCGAGAAGCTCTCTTGGTACTAAAACAAGGTACTTTAGTAATGTTACGACAAAGTTTATCCGTTTTTTCCATAAAAGATAGTTTGAGTTGTGTGCGACTTAACGTCGCTGTGTATAAGGCCGATTCCCGTGGCGCTGTGTAGAGTACGTTACTTCACTTCTTGCATGTGAAGCGATATTCACAGTTTTGTACCTGTTGTCTACACGAAAATACCGTTGCAGATTAATTTTGAGTGTTGAAATGTAACACAGGTTTTAATTGACAACGATGACTGGGCGCCAACGTCTTTCGCGCTGCAGCCAACATCTTATAATGTGCTTGTTTCGGGTCTTGTCAACGGAGAGCTGGTGATGCTCGACACACGTCAACCGAGGTTCAGTTCAGGCTGCAATGCTGTGCCGTAGTTGCTTTTTTTTGGCGTATCTTTGTTGTTTATTGTGGCGGTGTTTTCTTGAAGTGTTTTAAGGCCTAGACCTTTTAAAATGCTCTCGCTTTGGCTGAGCAAAATGTTTTTATGCGACGGTGTGTCGTGACCTGTCCGGTGCTTAACAATGAAAAGCACAAGTGCGCCTTAAAAAGATTTCTCTGTCGTGGTAGAGCCTGTGCTGAGCTATTCTTTCGATCCAAGTCGCTGATGTCGCGCTCGCCACAGGATCCTTCGCAAACTTTCTATTTATAAACGTATACAGACAGCCCGGTTCATACACTGAAGATTTATTACCTCTTTTGCGTACGTACCGTCGGCAAGTTGAAATTCCTAATGTTAAATGTTTAAAATGCCAGCAACGTGTATGTCCATGTCATGTATACCTATTTAGAATTGTATTAGCGTCATTGTTTTGATGTTGCTTTTTTTCGTGGAGCAAACTTTTTAGAGCACAGATTTTCTGTCGTTTTTTCGAGCAATTAAGCGGTGACTATAAAAAGCAACTCTGATTGTGTTCGAGTTTTATTCGTTTCAGCTCTCTTTTCAGGCAACCTGTAACTTTGATTTCAATTTGCAGAAAAACACGTCAGCAATGGACTGCGCATGCAAAGTTCGTCAAAAGTGTGTGTTTTCATCCTGTCCAACATCAATATTTCGCTACAAGTAGTAATGACTGGTAAGCACTCCTGCACAGGGTTTTTGTTCAGTATATGAGAACAAATATGAAGTAAGAAAAATTTCTCGGCATATGCCAAGTCCTGAAGAGGTCTTCGTTAGAAAATACTGAGACAATTGAATAGTAAAGAATGGAGGTCAAAGTCCTGTTTGTCCGGAATAATAAGAAGGGAATATAGGTTCATCTCAGCTCTTTGGGGGCCTCTTGGAAATCCCTTGGATGACCTTACACCCACTCACCTTCAGGTTCCAAGACATGCATATGACCCATACGGATAAGATTGGTATTCAAATAACGTATTTTTGCGATTTTGGCAAATACATTTTTTAATTATTCCGAACAATGAAATGTTTTTTTTGTGTGTGGAATTTTTCGTGAACAGACGTGTTTTTGAGCTCTCGAGAGTAGTTGCTTGGTCTCTGCGATACTTGAAATGCAACCGTAAACGGCAATCTTGCAATAAAACTGTGCGTGGAAACTGGAACATGACTTCGCTGACAGGGAAAGAACACGAAACGGTTGAGGAAGCCAAACGATATTCCCTGGTTGTTGTTGTTGGCCCCATATCGACCAAGCGTCGTGGATCTGAACGGTGGGTGGAAACTTTTTCACAGGCGTAAAGCCAACACAGACACGGTCTGCCGAGGCTAGTGAGGCCACTCGCTGTGTCATCTCTGGGTATCGGCGTTGTTCCCGCTTTCTGACCAACGCGCATTCGGCTTCTGGGTCTTTTTTCGATCATAGACCGAAGTGTTTTTTAAATGACCGAAAAACATTAAGCCATTTCGGTCAGAATGTCTGAAAATATCGGCTAATCAACACTGTTACGGTGAGTTTTAATGCAACTGTGAGGCAAATGACCGAAATGCTTCAGTGACCAAAAGTCTCAGCAACAAATGACGGAAATGTCTCAGCGAAAAAAAAAGTTCTGCCTCAATATCCGGTAACATATGTCAGTTTGAACTAAGGCAATGGATACGGCACCTGAAGCAGGAAAAATTAAGCAGCAATCATTGATTTAAGCATGCTTGTTTGATAACTGTTCACACAAATGAGGCACGATTTCATTATCAGCTGTAACGTGATGTAATTCTGGCATGCATAGGCCAGAGGGGCTAACTATACTCAATTATCAAGAAACATCGGCTGTCAAAATTGCAGTAAAAGCATTTTTGATTGCCAGCGTATCCGCATAGGACTAAAGTAGTCAGACGACTGTGTGTGAAGGGATATTGAATGCCGAGTGTCAAAGAACGTTGTGCAAATCTTATGCTTTGCGTTGAATACTACTGTTTGGAACTAGGTGGAAACTGATGGGATACTTCTGTTTGGAATTAGATTGTTTCTTATTTAAGATAGGTGGTAAGCTGGCAATCGATGGTAATTTACCGTACTTCTACTTGACCAATGTGCTCATACAGTTTTTTATAGTCCATGGTTGTTGATTTGCATAGGATGACCTAATGCAATGAATAGTTTCAGCTTACTGAAAGTTTCAACTCAATCGTACGTTGATTGGCATTTTTGTAATTACAACAGCTGAAGATATCGAGATATAGGACTTCGTGCAGATAATTAGCGAAATAACATTAAACAGCACCAGTGCATTAAAGCGTTGGCAATAACGAACTTGCCGGTGATTTGTGTACGTTGCGGAGTAGTTCGCGCTGTAAAAGAATTAACTGAAAGCAGTGGCGGAAGCATGCGAGGTTATCATTAATCAGCCGGCCCAGCGAAGCTTACGCTGCTTTGAACTGCTTCTTGGCGACGCTCATGACAAGCAAAGCTTGCGCTGCAGGCCGATAATGCCAAGGTTTGAATGGTCGTTGTTACTAAGCTAGGGATAGAAACAAAAAGAATTCAACAATCTGCACCCGCCACCAATTTTCATTACTACCCTGTGTCTCGGGCTTGTGGAAATTACGTCTTTTTGTGCCGACTTTTTTGCGAACTGGTGCTCTTTTCAGAGTTTCGATGAGCTGCCAGCTAATCTACGATCGTTGCATTACAGCAAAGTGAAGATTTTTGATGAAAGAGTTACGAAAAGGCCTTTGGTGACTGTAGAACAACATTCCAAAGGGATAGATCGAGTAACATTTTCCCCGATCACTGGCAATCGAATGCTCACCACGTGCTTGGACGATAGATTGAGGTATTGCGTTAAATTTAAATTTCCACTGTTCTTCCTAAGCCTTGTTTTTACGTGTTCGTTTTTATTCGGTGTTTAAATCAAACCACGAATGTTAACGTTCGTGTGATTGCCCTTCATTTGCAATTCATCGAATTAGCAGAGCGTTGCTATTTCGCAAGTGTGCATTTTCCGGTGCAGTCCATGTTGCATCATATTCACTTTTTTGCAGTAACTAGGCTCTCAATCACTTTGTTCTTGAATGAAGAATGTGTATCTCAGATAGAAAAAGTCGTGTTATCTTCACGTGAAAGTGCTTGTTCTGAACGAAGTTCCCGCAAGTCTGATTGTAATTAAGACCAATAACGAGAATTTTTGCGGGAGTTTTGTGACTAGTGCTAAAACTTGGAGTCGATAAAAACTCTCGGTGTCTCCACTTTAGCCAGTACGTAAACCGCACATTGCAAAGAATTGTTAAACAACAAAGTAGCACAAGCGTCGTTGCACGAAACACCACAGTCGAAGACTTGCCATTTATCTGCTAATGGATTCGAACTACACGTTGTACAAGATTCAAAGTACAATCTGATTCGATGTCGTATTGGAAACAAAAACGCAATACCAACGATTTAGACCAGGGGTGGGGAACATTTTCACTACCACGGGCCACACGAATTGTGGAATATCACGGGCAGGCCTCAAAGCTTTTATTTTATCTCATGATAAAAAATAAACCAAACCAAAGTACACAAAAATGTTTTAGTTTGAGGAGAATGAGAAGAAAAAAAGCTGAGAATCGGCGAGAGAGACTCTGACTTTTGTCCAAGCATCTGCTTATCCAGGAGTTTCGCTTCGATGCGATGTTGTGTTCTAACTTGAGTAACAAAAAGTCTGAAGCGGACCACATTAATTGATCACGCCGACCGCATTTTACCCGCCCCCTTAAACGAAAGCAAATCGGATATTCCAAAAAAATCGTATTTATACTCGGCAAGATTGAACGAATCAAGCGCGATACGTTGGACTGCAAACCACACGCTCGACAGGCGTACAATGCACATGAGGAAACCAGCTCGTAAAGACCAATAATCAGGAAGCCAAACCGCAACACCGGAAATGTTGTGCCGCTAACTCGGATCTTGCTGAGCATGGGAACAGTTCTTGTCGAAACGCCCGACATGACTTTTTTAAATTTGTTGGTACTGTATTTGCGTTTCGTTTTAAAAATTAGTTATTTATAGATCTCCATCTTAAGGCTATTGATCCTGGTTGAGGATGAAAATACAATAATTTCGAAGGCAATAGTGATAAACCACTAACCTTCAGAGCTTCGATTGCATGTTTTGTGATTTGAGGTCTAACCAGCATCAAATCCATCACGTTCCTTCAAACCAATACGCCTCAACCTTTTCACGACCCACTTTTACCGATAATTTATTTCCGGTCCCACAATAAGATGTGACAGCAAAAAAAGCGACGCAAAGAACAGCTGCAATTTACTTTCAGTACGAAACTTTGCTTGCTTGGTGAATGTGATCAAACCAAGGTTATAGTTTTGCATTTCATAAAGCATAACTTCTTACGCAAAACTGATTCTTATTTGCACCAGCAGCCAAAACCGAAATAGTTCGGCAAAAGGTGTTCGGCCCAGTTCTGAGAGCTTCGCACGCCACTGATGAAGAAGCGTTGCTTTAAACCATGGTCTAACAGAGTTGACACCATAAAAGGATCTGTGGTACCGGACCCTATTTGTGATTGGTGTCCCCTGGTGGAAAAAGTGAAATGACCTTATCTTTGGGCTGACGTTGTCCTCTCCTCATTTTTGTGTAGGCCTCCCATCAACGAAACGTGGCAACGCACCCGCGGCCCGAGAATGTAGCTATTAAAGATTTAACTACACTCGGAAAGTTTTCTTTAGATTGTTGTAAACCCTTAAAACTTTTTGCCGATGCTGGATTCGATTTTTCAACTTTGCAAGTAACGGTGTCGTTTCACCGCTTGAAGGNACAAATGNCTTGTTATGATTCAGTGCACGGGCGGATTGTGCGAACGAGTTATCATGTCAGTGAAATCGCTCACAGACTCGTGATTCGTTACTTTTTATGACTTCAGGATATTTGATACCAGCCAATTGAAACAAGACTCAGTGCACATGGTCACTTCAATCTTCCACAATAACCACACGGGCCGATGGCTTTCCAACATGGAAGCTCTGTGGCATCCAGCCAGGGAGGATGTCATAATAAGTGGAAGTATGAACCGACCTCGACAGGTTTGAAAATATCTTATCTCTATCGATTATGTTTTCGTTCTTGCGCTTTAATCGTTTGGAATCGCCCTGAACTAGACCAGAGTAACATACGAACTGTTCCTCGCACCTCATAAACGATGACCGGGAGCAAGTCAAGTGACTGTTTTGCTGTCAGCCGCAGCAAACAACGAAAGTTGCTTTTCGTGCTTACTTGTGGAAAGACGATTTAGATTGTGGTGCTATGCGCGTACTTCCATTTCCACGTGTGTAATTTCAACGTATACTGCGGCGTATCTGGAAAAGCACCAGACTAAACCACGTGTACGTTTTTCATTGTTGACGGAAGGTTGTTGCGTCATCAACCGTTCCGACAGCAACGGTTCTCTTGGGAATCAAAGCTGTAAGACCACGCTGCAGACCCTATGTTTCATCATATGTGTGTTGTGCAGCTGGTCTACTTATTTAATGATACTGATTGTAGGAAAACACACATCACTCCACAACTGGCAACGTGCAGCAAGCGATAAAGTAGATATATGTGTTATCAGTTATGAAAGCGAGTAACGTTGTCTATATCAGTAAAACCGTGCATTTTGCTAGAAGCGCCAAAATTAAGTCTAAAAATTCATTTATCCAAAATTTTTCGTGCTTCACAAAATCACATCTTGCACAGACATGCGTCCAAACCTTTCTCTGTCAAGTTTTGTCCAGCTTGTTTCGAATGCAGCATGGGCGCTGAAAAATGATAATGCATTGCAGTTCACAAAAAAACGAATCCAAGTATTAATGCTTTTTAAACTTCGTATCGTCTACGATTTTTTTCAAAAATTCACTTATTGCATCCTAAACCAATATTTTACCGCCATCAGGAAAGCAATGTGCCCAAATGTATTTGGTATGCCACTATTATTTCACTTTCAGATTCAAACTGCTGTAATGGTGTCCTGACACCAACGAAATCCTGCAGGTAGGACAAAAATAGCAAAAATTTGGCCAAATTTAAATGCTTTTTATGTCTTCATCTTCAGTATTTCCGTTAAAAAAAAGTCATGTTATCAATGAAAATGTTGCCTAAACTTTAGCGCTTTCATATCCGGATCCTACTCATTTGCTTTCGAAAATCCGTTGTGGTGCCAAAAATTTGCGGAATTGTACATATTGCGAAATAACAGCAAAAATAGGCCCTAACGCTGAAGTTTTCAGGAATGCGCCTTCCACACGTGCTTTCAAAAATTATGTTGTAGTGTCCGAAAACCGGTTGCGGACCGCATCGCGATTTGTGGTGTCAAAAAACTGATGTTAATTTTGGTGCCCCCTGATGTAAGTTTTTCAAAAGAGGTGGAAGCAGACGGACAGCTGACATATTTGGATGTCCTACTAACAAAAAATGAGAAGGGAATCGAAACAACTATCTACAGGAAAAAAACTCATGTAGGACTGTACAACAAACGGGAAAGCTTGTCGCCAATACAATATAAAAAAGTGTCATACAAAGTTTGTTACATCGTTCCTACCAAATCTGCAGCTCATACCAATTGATCGACAAAGAATTTCAACATATAAAATCCTGTTTTCTTAGCAGTGGATACCCGGACTGGTTTATAAACAAACAAATCAAAATATTTCTCAACAAACGTTATAAAAACACTCCTTCAAAAAACAAGCAAGAAAGGACGACAGATATTCGAAGAATTCTTCTTGACATGCCTTACCATGGTGAAACGTCAGTACAACTAGAAAAATAATTGCGAAACTTTTTTCGAAAATATCTGAAAGAACTTGCTCAACTGACTCTCATAGAACACATACGATCGGAGATCATTTTAAATATAAGGACAAACAAGCACATCTGGAACGATGCAACGTGGTATATAAACTTAAATGTTCTTGTGGTAATTCCTATATTGGTCAAACACAAAGGAATTTGAAATTTCGACTGGAAAAACACAACCCTTTAAAATCTAACCATCAAACTACTGATGTAGTTAATCATTTTGTGGACTTTAAAAAATCCCGAAATCTTGGCTTCTGCTTTTAACCACCGTGAATTATTAATTAAAGAGACGCTTTTAATACAAGAGCAGCAACCCGAGATTAATGTAGACAATTTTTCCATCCCTTTCCACACATAGATTGTTATGTCAAATATTTGTCTGATGCTCAGTTCTTATGTTGATGCATGTTTCGTACATTTATCGTTGGTGTTGACGTGGACATTTGGTGCTGGTTGTAGACTTGTACTAATTTGTTAATAATTTTTTGTATCCTTCGCTTACAATGGTCTGTGAATTGCCTCTCGCTATTGGTCTCGGCTTGTTTTCGTACATCACGGCCTTACGTAGATTTTGCTTCAACATTCTCTGCGTAACTTCTGGCCCTGCATTCGCTTTTAGCGATTTTGACGTGGCTGGCGGTCTTGGTTTGCGTTTGACTTGGCGTCACAGAGCCTTATGGTTTGGAATTGCTGACATTGCCAAGTGTTGCTTTAATTTTTTGACTGAAGATGGATTAAGAATAATCCGAAACGTCTCAAAATAAAACAC
>JGI24159J19872_10002745_pt1 | contig 21314 bp, 12 predicted proteins | sample Ectturendosymbi4_FD_19872 | JGI IMG/M metagenome (IMG submission 19872) | reverse complement strand
AGAACATTTACCAGTAACCATACTTTAATTTTCGTGCCCACCCAGATACCTAAAACCCATATAGACACCGGTACAGTATATGCGGCTTACATTCAAGAGCGGCTTACATTAAATTTTTAAATCTATCTCATGCGGCTTACTATCAAGGGCGGCTAACAATCGAGTAAATACGGTACACAATTCACTAAAATAGATCCAGCAGCTAACTATATATTCAGCGTACACCTAAAAATAACTTTGTCACCTACCATTTTTATACCACACGCTAAACTCATGCTGCACTTCTTACACAACAACAAAATTTGATTTAGGTTATAGCACATGATTTTTCCCAATACGCTATTTTGAGAAAATGCAATTACAATAAAATAAACAAACTGAAAAAACAGATGACTGAATGCATGAAAGTACACAGCACCAAATGCTCTTAAAGGAGATGTCTGAATGCATCTTTCAAAAATCACTGCTTACACTAGAAAACGAGTTCATCAACAACATGCAATTCTGTCCCACAAGTAGATTTCAAGCTGTTTCTCCAAGTCATTAGTAAAATATTTGAACTGATTTCTTGCAAGTCAGACGAAAAATTTTCAGATTACAAAATCAAGTAACCAGGATCTAATCTGAATTTCAGCACATAAACACAATTAAAGCTCCGGTTAGAGCAGTTAACGCAGTAGCAGGCGCAACAGCAGCTAGTGAATTTGTCACCGCAAAGGGTTGAAAGGCGTATGTAGGATCAAAAGTTTGATAATTAATCCTTATTTTCCACATTGGTGAAACGACATCGTTGACTCTTTCATCTCTGCTAGAGCCGGGCATCGAGAAAAAAGAAATTTCAAAATGTTTGTCTGAAAACGTCACTTTCTTTCGGTTCACCTTCATTTCTGCTTCGAGGGTTGTACACGAAGGCAGAGACTTCACTACATCCGCTGCAGTGATATTGCAGTTTGATGGCAATGCGGTGCACCTCTGTAAAGCTATAGGTGATACTCCTGTCAAGATTTGTCGACCCATTTCTGCATCCGTTTTCCAGCTGTAGAAATAAATTGCATGTGCAATTGTTCATCACGAGCAAGCTATCAACGACAATCCTACTTTCCTCGCTTTGTCTGAACTGACAAAGTCATTGCTTCACAAATTTAAACGCATAAAGTTGCGTTGTTGCTTTTATCCGCTTTGTTTACAAAGTGATGCTTTTAATTTGTGTCTGTAATTTCAATAACTAGTTTTTAAAGGATTGTGAATAGCTGAAAACAATATGATGCTACTATTAATCACAGTATTATGTTTTCAATTTCGGAAGATGAATAAGGAAGGGCAGCTTTCATATTATCCTATAATCACCAGGTAGACTATTGCTTCTCATGCAACAACAAAAACAGGAAATTCCAGCTAGACGAGATGAGGCAAACTCTTTGCATAGTATGTTGTCTGATAAAATGGTGTTATTGTTAAATGAAATATTGTTGTTTGCCTTTTTCTGCAGGAACTTACTCTTTCATAAATGGGGGATCACCGAAACCCGTTCCGCTGTACAACGTTTTGTAATCATCCAGGGTGTCTAATCCTCCAGTGAATCCTTTGAAGAAACGACAAATACATTTAAAGAAAACATTCATGGATTTTACCAGCAATCGGGTACGTAGGGTCCATGATGGCAGGGCATGCAGTGCGTGCCTTGCTTTCAGTTAACAAAAGGTATTTACTTCAAAATTTAAATTAAATTTCAAATCATAGAGCGAGTGAAAATAAAAAATGAGAACTCGTTAATCTGCGTTGTTAAAGCTTTGTTACAATTCAAGTTAGTTCCCAAAGAGAAGTCTTTCAATTGTGTTTGCTTTTGCTATTCGTTTCAGTAAAAAAAGGGGAAACACCCATCCGTAATGGGATACACTCTTCCAAAATATCAGAGATGAATAATATTCATCACTGAACATGAATTTCGATTGGGATCTAAATCCTGCGGATTTTCATTTTTTTACTGCATTTGTATTGGGTTTTGATTTTTTAAATTCTGCTTAACAAGTATTGGATTGGATTTAGATTTGATAATCTAGTTTTGAACTTCTTCACAACTTTCAGTTCTGTTTCGGGACTCTAGTTAAGGTTACTGTATTTGAAAGTTTGGTTCAGTGGAGTTTTTCACATCCGTTGAAATTGTACATCATGCTTGTCTAAAATTGGAGCTTTGACATATACGGTAATACAAGGTGCAAGCCTGCTCTCTTATGTATTATCATAACATGATATCAAAGTTAACAAATTGGTGTGACTTTCATTCAACCAGTGACTTGGGAGGATGACAATTGCCTTCACGTGGCCTTCCTGCACGACATTCGCTACAAATGTCAACTAAACCTGTCACTACGAGAGCAACCACTGCTACTCGCGCTGGATGCGTTCAGCGTGGGATGTGTCAAACAACACCCTTCTCAGGGCGCGGCAGCAGAAATGCTGCCGGAAATTTGACTCAGAAATGCTGCCGAACCTGACCCCCGGCCCAATATACTCCAGCTGAACACCGAGGGGCTCACTGCAAACAAGATCTCTACGACTGAGCAGAAACCAAGCACTTGTCCATGCATGTCGGACTGAGCCACATGTCATTGTCAACGAAGCAGGTCATGTGTTCCGAACTTACCATGCATTCCGATCTTATGATGTGACCACTTCAAATGAATGTTGTTCGACTGAAGATAAAATAGCTCCTGCAATGTTTTTGCCTCATGACGCAAAACAGACACTTCCTTTTCTTTTATTTTTGAAACTTTGGTTGTATTATATATAGCCTCACAACAGTGACAGGATTTTGGATTTGAAAAAGGTTAGTTTCTTAAATCTATCACTTTTCAAATATAGATTTGGATTGGATTTGAAATAAAATTGTTTGATCGGATTTGGAATGGATTTTGAAATAAAATTAATGGATCAGGTTTGGATTTGAAAAACATAAATCTGTTCATCTTTACAAAACATGCGATTGAATGTGTGTTTCCAAAACATTTTTGAAAATAAAAACTCTTGGTTGAAATACACAAAATGATAAATTTGACCAACCTTTTTTGATAGTCTGTTGCAGTGCGAATTTTATTCTATTCAAAAGTGTCTGTTCATCAGTGAAATTTATTGTGCTTCGATAACGGCAAATTTAATTTCGTAAACACTGCAAAATTGTTACTGGAATCAATTATTAAGCACTCGCACTCGATCGTTGAGTGATTTTATTGAGTAAAAATTTTTGTTAATTTCTGATGTATCTTACTGACGCTTAATTCAGGTCTACATCAAGCAAACCATAAAATTCAGGTAATGCAATTTACCGACTTTATTCGGTCAAGCCAACAAAACGTGATTAACGAACATTATGGGTAGCAGCTTTTTGCTGCGAAGACCTGATGCCTTTATGAGAAAGAGCCTGTGGTGTGGGGCAGCCAGGGCCGGATTTACCATTAGCAGGCTTAAGCCTGGGGCCTCAAGGTGCAAGGGGGCCTCCAACAAACTGCGGTACGCATAGAGTCAATTGACGGAATATGATCAATTCCATCGTCAATAATTTATTGTTAATTGTTCATGAAATTTAGTTCACCTAATCAGATTTCATGTTGATAACGGCAGGGTCTTCCAGCGAGTTTCCATTAATGTCAATATGACCGTTGGTCGAGCCGCATGCCGACTATTTTGTCGATATACTCAAAGGACGACGGCTGCGTCCTACATTTGTTGAATCGTACCGATTGTTACGTGTGAATCAGGAGAAAAAACGTATGGACGTTCGTGCTTTATATGCACCTTATCAAAACTTGAGGTTATACTGTAAATAAGAGATATAAGTAAGGGTAGCAGTAGTATCCTACAATGAAACATAGTTACTTCTTCTGAGCCTGAGCAATGCGGTAGTTTTATTAGAATTTCTATTATGTAAAGCTCGTTTAGTGTTTTTGAACGGGATTTTTCCAATTTCATTTTCATTAACAAAGTCATTCAGAAATCAGATTGCTATTGAGCAACCTACTTGCGCAAGTTTGTACTGCTCCCATGCTAAGCAAATCAGAAAAAAATTTTACGAGCTTAAATAGCAAGCAAAATCACTTTGTGAAATGTCAACCACATAACTCTACTCCAAGGAGACAAAGAATATTGAAACAGCAAGAAAGTGACAACAGCGCGTTTGGGTCTGATGCCTTAGATTCGTGGTTCTTAGTTTATTCACCCACGTGAGTCCTTATTTCTCAGTTTTATGGTCACTAATTACTTAGGAGAAAGGTATTTGTTCCAGGGAAGGTTGTCCACACTAAGCATTCGATGCATTAAAAGTGGCAAACTTAGGCAAACAAATTTTAATGAATTCCTAGATAATTTTGTCATGATGAAGGCCAGGAAAAAAACTTAAAATTTTTATTGCGTTGTGTTCAGCCTTACTTGATTCGACGATAATAACTTTATATTTCCTAATACGTATGTTAGTAATGACATGTGACAGCATAAGGGAAGTGTTACGGCAAGTTGCGCGTACTTGTTAATCAGTGAGACACGCGCGTTACGTCATTAATTACGCGCGCGTATTTTTTGTTGTGTTTATCAACTCGGGCTGCACATGAGGCCGAGTTCAGTTCAGTGTGCGTTACAGTGAAACGCAAAATTTGTTATTAACCGTGCTGACGGTGCGTTGTGTGAAAAAATGCATTTACTTGGTATGAACTCGCATTGCATGAGCACGCGTTACTAAAATACTACTTCAGTGTCAGCGCTGAGGAGTCTACAGGAAGTTCAAAGCACTCCAATCGCCGTGGGGGCCATTGGTGGGCTTAGCCTGCCAAACTGCAAAATGAAACATTATAAATCAGTGGAGTTTTTATCAAATTTTCAGAATGTCAAGTCCCCCTGCACAAACGTAAAGTACCCTATTAAAGATTTTGTGGCGACTGTTCTGGTTTAAACGTTATATCCTTGCGCGCAATGATTTCGTTGCGTTCCATTCTTTGCAGTTTGAAAAAGGAATAAACACGCGAACCTTGAATCGAGACGGTGCAATCATTTGCGTGCGTTTTAGTAGTGTTTTGCTCGTGTGTGCGAGATTTTTACAGCAGAAACCAGTGGCAACGTGGTGGTCACGTTGTGCTTCAACGTCTTTATGCAACCACACATATGTGTAGTGTGTTTGGTTTTTAGGAAATTGTATATTTTGGATGCTACTGTTGAGCACAGATAAGAAAAATATATGTGAAACTTATGAAATACGTAGGCTATGAAACACGCATATGGGTTTTGGTCAAGATTTAAACGTGAAGTTTTCGTCTGGTTTGCCTGTGGAAATTAATAATCCTGTTCCCGCCAGACAAGCACGATTTCCAAAATTCCATGTCATTGAACGCTTTTGCGTCGAAGGCAACAACAAGCATAGTGATCGTGGGCGTTCTAGTAATGATTAGAAATTTTTTATTGACCGTACTTTTAGAGCGTTAATATCATCATTTTCTGCTTTGTGCGAATTGATTAACGCTTTGCCATTTTTCACTCGCACCAGTGGGAGAGAGGGTCTCACAAGTTGATTAGACTTACCCTAGGACCTTGCATCAGCTAAATCTGGCTCTGGGGGCAGCTTTCTGCTGCAGAGACCTTATGTCTGTAGGGTGAGCAGCCTTATGCTGCAAAGACCTTGTGTCTTGACCACACTTAACGGACCAATCTTCTCGGTCCTTGTTATGCTCGGAACAGAGGGATGCACTCAAACCTCAGCAACTAAAATGAACAACACAACACTCGCCAAGTACTGCGGAACAAGACAAAAACGCGACCCGACAATTGCTCCAGGTCTGATCTGCAAGGGGGAAAGCGTCGCCTAAGAACAATGCGCAACCAAGGACATACAGCAAATACTGCGAATGTTACAGAACTGCACCAAAATGTACAACACTAGGCTTTGAGCTGCAGCTCAGAAAAAGTATTTTTATCATTTGTTATAAGTGTCTGTTTTGGGCGCATTTTTTTAAAATTTACTCGCTAAAGTATGTCTTTTGTTATGTGCAAGTGTGATTCCAACAGGGCAGCTGTGCTTCATCCTTCCATGACTTGCAGTAAAACGTGCTTCTACATGACCTTAAATCTGCTGTTAATATTGATTCGATCTGAACAGTAAAGCCATTAACACATTCGTTCTTAAAAGGTAGTCATAGGTATGGTGATGGGGATCTCACAGGTCAGTTGCTTAAAGCTTTGACTAAAACTTGTGAGAGTTCACTATCTTCATTAATCAGCTTCAACACTACCTCAGTCAATGGAATAACTTAGGCTACCATGATAAGACAGAAGATTACTCGGTGCACCCATTCTAAACACCCATTCTGATTGTTGGGATTTTGTGTAATAATTCCACTGCTAGCCTGCACGTTGTCATGCCTTTCACTGCATTTGCCTCCGTTTTTGTTATTATTGCTTTTCCGCTGTTGTCTGTACATGTGTAATTTCTTGCTTTAAAATGTATGTGTTACCATTGCATTAGCAATATTGTAAAGAGAGTTGACTGTTGGTGTTACCACAGATGTGTGTAATAGTTTTGAATATTATGTATTTTTTCATCTTCAACTCCTTGCCTTTCGTGCAGTTTCCTCCTGAACTGAGTGCTATAGTGGTTCCAGTATTTGCTTAGAAAAACGCCATGTATTTTAGTAGTTTACCTCTTTCCACCTTTGACCTAAACGCTTTGGTGTTGTGAGGGTTCAACCATTCAAGATGTGCAAAATATAAGTTGCTAAGTACGGTTATTTGTGTTGCTAGCCTTTCATTTGTGCATAAATCCAGATTGCTGGCGATGTTTCTGTGATTTGTATACTTGCTGTTTTAGTATAGTGATGAATGTTGCTGTGCTATCAATTTGTCATTTTATATAAAAAAATGTTGATTTCCACTTACGTTTATGCAGTTTGTCTAGCTTAACGTGCTGAGGTCGCTACTTCCTGGTAACTTGCTGTTTTGGTACAAATTTAGTAACCTTCTTGTTGGCTGTTTCAGCGTGGTGCTGTCAGTGCCATGGTACACCTAGATCAGCTATGTCCAGCAGAAATGGCTTGCTGAGCCAAAAAAAACAAGGCCGCACATTAAATGACATATTACTGAGGGCCGCACATTCAATGGCTTACTTTGATCTTAGCAAACTAAATCTATCTTAGTGAATCCTAACTGCAATGGTAACAAGTGCCATGAAGTGGCTATGAGGACCACCTGCACCACAAATATCAAATCCAAGATTATCAAGATAAGGACAGTTTGCCAGTATGTAGGATAATTTTACTACGACAAAAACCTGATCTGGGCCGTACAAAACCTTCGACTGGGCCGCAGGTTGGGCATACCTGACTTAGAGTTAGCCATGAACTGCTCAGGACCTTGTAGTGATTTACTGAATCTCCGGAATAAGAGCTAAAAATATGGCTATTTATCTGCTCCTTGAACGCATGGTTGTCAAAGTGGATTACATGAAAAGCACTCTTATCAGTCCAAGTGAACTTCACGGCATCGCCATGTCAAAAGTAAATGGTGCAAGCATGTGTTGCGATCGGAAAGCCCGAGCGCCTAACGCGCAAGAGCTGAAATTCTGTGACACAAGGCATAGTGTTTGATCACGGCAGCTTTTGCAAAATATCGCACGGACGTTAACTGAGCAGGATGACGTTATCGAGAAACAAACCAGAAATTGCATGCGTAGTCAAATCGTTCACGCTACGTCACTATCTGCAATATTATGTATTTCCAAGTGGACTACTAGTTGGTGCTGAAGCGACAGTTTTTGCAGAAAAACTAATAAATTGCCAACAAAAATCTCATACGATTTTCATTGTTTCTCCTTTCAAAACATAAAAGAAATAAAAAGATCCATCCGCATATAGGACAAACATACGTTTATACATATTGTTGTGTCGTTTTCCACTTCTGTAATTCATTTTGCTTATCCGCAAATTACAATCTCCCAATCGGTATGCAGTGCAATAATTTTAATACATACGTTTTTCAAGAAAGCACCGTCAAGCATCACTTGTTCAAGGAGTGTGTATTAAGTTTTTACAAGAATTGGAGACATTGATGATGCATTCATGCGAAAACACAAGTTGTTCATCGCGTTGTCTCTGAAAAATAAACTGAAACTGACACATTCCTGCAGTTAAACTTACCCCTGAACAAGTTCAATCCAGTGTTGATGCCAGCACCCAGACCAGAGTTCAAATTTCTCCCCGTCTGTCCCAATGTATGTTGAAAAAGATCTGGAAGCGGTTTTGTCATACAAACATTCAAATAACGATTAATTCCCCATCCAAGTTCGCTTTCGGATTTTAATTTTGGATTCCACTCGTAAGTTTCATGAGCTTGCTTTACAACATTCGCCCTCATCTCTTTCACACATGCAGAAGAAACGTGCTGGGGTAGTGTTGCTGCAAAGAGAGCATGAAAACTGTTGGACATGAAAAAATATTTATTTGTCAAGGTACCAAGACAATCATTGTAGTGGCGAAATACTAACTTCGATCTCAAATTGAAATTGCAAATTAATGAGGCAAAACGTATAGAAGATCAATAATTTGCAGGTATCGTTCACAATCGAGAAACCTGAGACTAACAGTAACATGAAAACAAACTTGGCAATATTTTACAAAATTGAATGAGGGCATTGTGTTTATCTTATTGGGATATTACAAACATCACATCTTGTGGTATTTTGCTTGTCAATATCAGTAATGTGAGAAATAGTGAGTTTTGTATTAATCCACAGCAACAGAGAACTCAATGTCCTTGACAATGTTGCTGTGACATGTAGACGGTCTAGTGTGATGCTACTCAGTAGCGTTTAAGTTGTTTTCAACACATTTGAAAAGCAACTGGTTCAGTCTATTTGAAAGCATTTCGTTTAGCGACAGTCAGAAGCAGAAGGTAAGGAATGTAGACTCATGTATGTTTCATCTCAGTGCTACCTTCAGACATTCTTGAACTTCTTCAGTCGCAACCCCTTTGGCGTTAGTCATTGATACTCGCCCCTCACATAACCTCACAATCAAACACAAAAAAACAAGATACCAATTTACTTGCCATTGCACTGCTTTTCAAAAATATTCCACTGGCATATTCGCACCCCCTTTTGAACATTTCAAACCACCAGTTTAAGAACCCAGACCCTATCCATTGTTGTTCGTCATGTGTGACTGAAAGTGTTCTCACTTTTTGCCTCTAACTGAGACCCGTGAAACAAGAGAGCTTTTAACTGAAAAGTACATATGAAAAAAATTTGTACTCATTTGTAGGCAAAAAGTGAAACACTTTCATCGTAGAGATTGACTAACTGATTGACAATTGTTTCTATCTGTCATTATCATAATAAGCGCACAAATCTCTAACAGTATTTTTCAACCATTCATTCCTTTTTACTGTAAACCCGTTTATCCTCTTGATATGGGTCGCCGGGGCAGTTGCCCTAGCAGGACTCGAAATACCTCAGGTATTCAGCAAGTTCAGATAGTTCTGTTCGCTTCACACCTAAACGGGACGAAACGAGGTCGGAGATGTAATAATGCCACCTTGTCCTTGGTCGACCTCTGGACCGCTCTTCTGTTGGTCAAGCCAGCATGACCTGCCTCGCTAATCTTTCCTGAGTCATTCCGCATGGCCGAATCATCATAGCTGAGATCTCGCTACTCGAAGTGGCTCAACATTCATGGTTTTAAGAATTTTACAGCCACACGCTTTGTCGCGAAGTGTCACGCCGTGAATTCTTTGCAAAAATCCTACCTCTGCTGCCTTCACTTGACATTGATACTCTTTCAGTCATTACCGAAGTTCAATGATGATAAGTGAGTATCGGAACAAATACCGTTTCGAAATCGATGAAACCCAGTGAGGAACTCCGCTGACGTTTAAAAATTGATAGCTTTGTGGTCTTTGAAAGCTCTCGTTTTGTGACCACAGAGCGATAAAGTTCACGCAGAAATGCGATTGCTTTGTCAGTCCGTGCATCAATCTCTTTGTTATACTTTACGGCATTTGTGAATACCATACAAAGGTATTTGAACTTCTTGACTTGGTACAGTGCATTGTCGTTATCTTGCAGGGCGCACTTCATGGATTCATGGAGAGACGAAATTCTTAGGTCTTTTTAGTGCTATTTTAGAACCGATCAAATGAATGTTGAAGACCGTTAAGATGATGCAAGCAGTACCAAATCGTCCACAAAAAGCCAACTTCCAACACCGACACCATTGTTGACTCGGCAATGACTATCTATCCAATTCATACAGAACTACCGCAGTATTTGCTCTTGAAATTTCTTTTCTTGTTGCGGTCAATTGGCAAACACGTTATCAAACTGTTGTTGAACCTTCGAAAATTCACCCGAAGTGTTTATCAACCAAAATTTCTTCAAAAAAATTTACGTACAGTTTTGTCATTACTGAGTGCCCTTAAAATTCATTGGCAGATGAAATATCTCTGCATTCAATGAATTGCCTCTGCTGTTTTGTTGTCGTTCAAAATTTTCCAACTTGTCTCTTTTTTGCGGAAATCAATACTGTATTATGTGTCAATATCTGAATGGTCACAAAATATATGAAATTTAAACACAAACAATGCTACAACGCCTGAAAGCGCATAATGCAAAGGCAACTTTTTTTCACTATCGGTGAGTTTTCATCCATTTTACAGTACAACAAAGAACTGCTCAGTGAAAGCGTATCACTTGCAGAATCAGGCAAGGAATTTCTTCATATTTATTAATACTGCAAAAAATTCACAGTGACTTTTATACGTTCTTTAAGGATTTCATAATCGTCATGACTTTGCGGTTGCATAGGCGATGACTAAACCTACGCCTTCACTCTGAAATATCGTCAAAACATGCAAACGCATTGTTTCCTGATTTGGCTGTATGAAAAACGTACCCTTTCCAACTGCAAAGGAGGATTTTGTTTCTGTGATCCAGTCGAATACCGGACAAGGATATGTTGTTCCTTTGTATTCTACATAAACCATTGAGCACATCCAGTTTGCATCCATCAGTCCCACAATGCGCAGCGGGTTGAGGACAACCAAGCCTACAAAGAACATACTGAGCTGTTAGATTGCATGATTTTTTCAGCGTAAAATGTATAGTAAATTGCTAAACAGGCAACTTTAATGAACTTACTTTTAATCACGAACATTTGATGAAAAACCGCATTGTTAGGTGATAATTTTGAAAGCGTGTGAATATTCCCTTAGAAGGCGTGTGTTTGAGATCAAAATTTAAAATTTTAGCGTGTTTAACTGTTTCTTTTCAGGCATTTGTCTGCTCATTGCCTCGTTAAAATTTTTCTCTAAACTAACCCTAAAGATTTATTGACCCAGGCGCCGTTATTATAAGCACTTTTGAATAATGTATTTGTTTCTGTCCATTCTGCTTCTTTGCAGTTCGTAGAACAGAAACAAATTACTTATGGAAACGGCCACATCACGTTCATAAAATAGCAGTCTGGTACGAGAAATAGGGGGCACAATGCCCATGGTGCCCACTCACCGGGGCCCCAAAAATCCCAACGTCGCAAAGTCGCAAGTACTTTCTTCAATAGAGTACATTTCCTCCCAAAAGATCTTAAGGTTTTGGAGATGAAGGCGCCAAACTTGTTTTTTTACCCAAGCGCCATCTAGCCTCGTTACGCTTCTGCATCCATTTGATCAATAAGCTTGCCTGTTTGAGGAAGTCTGTGATTTATCACATTTCGGGTTCAATACAGTCCAGGTTTGCAACAAACCTTCCAAGAAATTTATAATCTTTACTCCGATCGACGTTACCAAAAGGAAATATTTTGTGAAAAAATAAAACAATTGCTTCCTGAATTTCTGCCTGTCATTAAACTAAATACTTGCTTTTTCTCGATGAACTCAACCAAGATAGTACCCATTCGCTTGCAATCAGGGGATAGAACCTTGGCCTTTCTGGTGCCAAACTTTGACAATTTGGCCGTTTTCAGAAGTGGTTTGGCCTTTTTTGAGTATTTTAAAAAATTGTTGCAGTCTGCTCACTTTTTTGAAGCACTTACGTGTATATTACCGAAATTTCTTTCTGTGACGTTATTTGTCGTTAGCATTGCCCTCTCGTGGAATTTGTGTCGAATCTTAGAAGTTTTTCAGAGCTCTGTGAGTGAACAACGCATAATGTATGCTGTGTGTGTGTCGTGTGGTCGTTGGGCTGTGGACTGAACGATCTGAGGTGGTGTAGCGGAATCTGAGGTGGTGCAATCATCTACTAACATTACAAACCCGAGAATGGAAAGAGTAAAGACGCATAATGATCATCGATATGTAATCAAATGATCAAGCTTCTAATCTGCAGTCTGGTTGAATATCTGGCCAGTCGGGAAATAGTAACTTGCTAAATTATATTAACGAAATATTGGTTGATGAAAATAAATGAAAACCACGTTTGGCCTTAAGCACGATGGTTTGGCCATTTAACCCTAGTGTGACCGCATAATTTGACTACACTAACAAGCCGCATAGGTGCAATTGTACTTTTTTGATTTTGTTGAAAAACGTTAATGTAGATTTGCTTTGTGCATGATATTGATTGAACTTAACGCTTGAATGCACTAATCCGACGTAGGCTGTTTTGACGTATTGCAATGAAGGTCACAGACTAATTAAAAAGCACAGCAGAACACCCACCCAAAAATAATTGCAAAACGATGTGCGAACTTTAACACCTTCACGAAATCAACGGAGAGGCTGACGGTAGCAGAACAGAACGGTTCAACACCATCGATGTCAGCTCTATTTACTAGCTACATACTACTTTGTTAGTTTAGGCCTTGTAAAGTTGTATGTTAGTTTAAGTCTTGTAAAGTTGAAGTTATACCGTCACCGTTTTCGTTTGATGACTGGAGTATGACGTTAGTTGGCACTGTCAGAAAAAACAAAAGGTTCCTCCCAAGCAGCATGCAACCTGCCAAGGAAAGGCCTGTGTATTCAAATAGAAAGACCAATTTGGCCTACCATCGTGATACAACAGTCTATTCATATGTTCCAAAGAAGAACAGATCAGTAGTGCTTCTATCATCTATGCACATGACGGGAGAAATCGATGCAAAAGAAACAACGTAACCAAAGATAATCAAGTATTGCAACAAAACCAAAGGGGTGTTGATGTTATGGATAAAATCTTGGGTGAGTACACCGTGAAACGGCGAACATTGCTTTGGCCTCTTGCATTTTTTGCAATATGATTGATGTCGCTGGCTTAGCATCCCATATCATCTACCAGGAACACAACCAACGATTCAGGACAAAAGATCAACGAAGAAAGTTCCTGAAAGATCTTCCCAAAGAGCTATGTATGCCTTTGATTGAAGCTCGCAGTATCAACCGGATTGTGATGAAAAAAACATGTCCTTTGTGGTCCAAAATGGTGCTTGAGCGACGATTTGTGTCACCACAAGAAGCAGCAGCTACCTCTACCGTGCATCGTGGCAGTCGTGGATCCACGCCGATCGTTGGAAGCTGTTATTTTTGCAGAGCCAACAACCGGGAATAACAGAAGACAAGAAAAAGCTGTGTTGCTTGCATGCAGCCTGTTTGCAACGAACATTCAATATCAAAGACAACGTGCATTATTTGTGAAAATAACTGAAAGCTCAAAAGAAGAACAGGAAAGCTGTAGTAGTATTCATACAGCTTTATTGCAGCGAACATTCAGCATCAAAGCCAACGTTATGATCCATTATTTGTGAAAATGCTAATATTTCAAAGAAAGACATAGAAACATCTCAGGGAAAAATGCAATGCTGCATCATTTCTCACTGGCAATACCCCGCAGTGAGAAAGTAGCTTGTTTCAATGAAAAAGTAAAACTACTAGTCAAAAATCATTTTGCTTGCAATCGATGCTATCGCACACATCAGGTGAAGATACAATTGTACCTACACGGCCTTTTGTGGGTGAAACTAATCTGTCCCCCTTCCACAACAATGGGTAAAAAATTTTTCTGCAATTTTGCATGCATATTTTAACTTAAAAATGTGAAGTCACGAAGTTTGAGCTCCCTACGATTTCTTAACAAAATCTCTATCGCAATTTAAAAACGCAAAAGTTCCAATTGTACCTGTGCGGCCTGATGAGGGTTAAGACAGTTTGCCTGGCCATTGCGCTGATGAAGAATCTGCCAACCCTGTTTGCAATTACTGTATTAATATTAGCAAATATTTCAAACCACTAGCATTCAACTGCACTTTCTCTTCTTGTTATTTTTCACAAGCATTTTGCAGCAGTTTATCATTTATAAACGATCTAAAATAACCACTCACGAAAATGCAGAATGGTCGGAGCTCCTACTCTGGATCCACAATGTTTGACTGTGTAAGTTTGTGTCTCCCCAGATTCGAAATCTTTGCGAAACAAATGGTCCAATGTGTTCCATCCAGTTTTATTCTCTGTTTCTCCGGTAATCTTCACTTGCACAATGTCCTTCGTTCCAGCTCCAGAGAATCGGTTGCTTGTCTGAATAAAACACAGAATCGGTTGCTTGTCTGAATAATCAAAAATGTCCGCAGTTCTGCGTATTTATTGCAGAGTTCATACCAAAATAAATGCAATACTTCCTTGAATAATTGTTTTGCATTTGATGGTAGTGTTTATGATTATGAAAAAACATCTAAATTATGTAACTTCGAGTATAAACAGCAAATCCACAAAATATGCTGACTGTTGATCCCCGTGTGGATAGTTGCTCTATCTTAATTCTTTATGGTTTGGAAGAAATTCTGGAACTACAGTTAATTACCTGACGATTATGTTTTTGCAACATTTCCTGCAATCTAGAAAGCTCTCGCGGGCCGCAAAAAAGCTCCGAGGGGCCGCATGCGGTCAGCGGGCCGTAGGTTGTGCAAGTCTGCTTGATTGTAAAAATATGCTGTTGGTGTCATATCTACAGACATCCTGATCCTAATATTAGAAATGTTCTCAGAAGAGATGTTCAGTATTACGCACATGTTGAATGATAAAAATATACATACTTTGTCTATGGTGACTTTAATATTAATTTAAAGAATTATTCTTAAGTCAAATGTGTTCCAGATTATGTTGATATGCTTCATACTCTCTCCTGCAAATTGGTTATTAACAAACCAACTAGAATAACTGAACATTCAACCACTCTGATTCATCACATTAACACTAATGATATCTAATCCGGCATTTTTTGTGGTTTTGTAATTGGCCGAGATGATCTTTCAAACAATTTACCAATTTTTGCAATGTGTAAAAATAGCACTTTAACAAGTACATCCCAATGAAAAGTTAGTAAAATAAATGGCATCAATACACAACATTTTATTGCTGAGTCAAAATCTCAGTTAAATTCCAAATTAAATGTGTCAGTCTACCTCTGTTAATTTGCAATTTGAGGTACTGTGCAGGGCATCTTGTTTCGGCCCGCAACCTTATTGAAACGTGGATTGTACTGTACTTATCAAATGCACCTTGTGCGCGGTGGCGTGATGCACCTTCTTAAGTCACATATTTCGACTCGCGCGTAAGGGTGAGAGACCAGCCCATGGTCTAGTGGCAAGTGCGTCCGCTTCGGTGCTGATAGGCCCAGGCGTGGATCCAGCAAGTAAGTTTAGGGGGGGCGATTTCAGTAATATTTGGTAGTCAAGTCTCATAACAGGTTCGCTACTGTAAGAGAGATGAAGTATGCTTCGCAAAACTGTTGTGACAAAACAATAGATGACGAAATGGCATTATATCGCGAATTTTGTTTTCCGAATTGTACAAAATTGTGATGAATGATGTTACTTTCTTCGGATTTAGGTGAGCGATCGCCCCAATCGCCCCCCTCCCTGGATCCGCCCTTGGGTAGGCCGAGAGTTCGACTCGGTCGGGTCTTACCTTACCAAGACGCGGCCGGGTCTTGCAAAGACCTTGTAAATTGGTACTGTAGCCTTCCTACCAGGCGCACAATGTACGCAAGAGCTGCAGGGAGCACACACAGAACACAAAAAAACGAGTGAACTGAAACCAGAAATTGTACGAACTCAGTATCGGCGCTACAAGACCATTGTAGTCATAAAGCGCCAACAACAAACCACCATATCAAAAAAAACGAATGGTGAGAGTCAGATGCTTGAGAGTCAACATGTATGTATGAGAGCCAGCGTCGTCATTTCTCGTTTGTCGAGACGCGTCTAGCCTTTCTGTCTGTATTTTCCGTTTGAGCTTATGCAAGATGACGACATTTAAAGATCATGAATTGTGCGACATCTTGTCTAAGTGTGTACAAGGACTACACGTACTAGATTCCTTGAATCCTTCGAAGCCACCAGGTTTCAGACCGCCGGCTCCACAACTGTATGAAACTTTTCATGCAGTGGTAGAGGAGGTGTGCAGATAATTGAGACAAATTAATTTGAGACCATTCATTTGAGACCACTTCATTTGAGACCTGTTCATTTGAGACCTGTTCATTTGAGACCACATGCATTTGAGACCACATTCATTTTAGACCGCATTTATTTTAGATCACATTCATTGTACGCCATGTCAAAGTGAAACTGTTTTGATTTCCTGTGAATCANATTTTTATGATCTACCTTCCACTTCCTTGCGGGACTTGACGTAACCTGCNGAAACAGTTGCGCTTGTAGAGATCACGTGTCAGACGTTTTGATCATACGCAGTTGCATTTCCCTTCTAAAAAGCCACGAATTTTTTTCTGTGAGTTTTTCGACCAACGAAAAACGACATTTTTTTCTCGTCTTTCATTTTTAGTTGAAAACTAAAACTATTGTGGCGCCTCGACAAAGGAAACGGGCAGGAACGCAAAGCATGTAATTTTTTGACGTGTTCTAAATTGCATTTTAGAGGATGCAACGCTCCATTCCAAGCCTGAGCTATGAAGAGTTTTCTGGCCTCTGCAGTGTTTTAAAGTGCGGGCAGAGCCGAATTAAATGGTAGGGGGGCGAAATGGTTGAGAACCACTGTTGTAGAAGCAAGAAAAACCTTATCACAATATCTTACTTTCTAGTCAGAATGATGAAACCGGGTCTGTAGAAGCGTAGCGATCTAAAAAGAACTGAGCTGTAATGAGTAGGCATATAATAAAATATCCATAGATTTTCTAGCTGCATGTAGTCATGCTGTTAGCAGGAGTATGATTAAGATTTGATGTCATTACGTATTTAAGCTTGAAATGCACGGCACGCCATTGCAAAGTGGGAATGTTCATTAGAAAACATTACGTTAGCAGTAGCATAACATGTAAGTTATAAATAATTGGTAGCGAACTAGTATTGCTCTGAATAGCAGTACATTATCCCCAGGGTATAAAATTCAATGTAAACAAACGTGGACTTTTCTTGAAGTTTTCATCTGTGGAAACAAATCTGTTTCAGCACAGTAACCAGTTCCCACGCTAAATTGTGCAAATGTGAATTTATTGCTAGGAGTCATACTTTTTATTCGAACAAAGGCCTTTCAAACACATCTTCGCATTTGTGTTAATGCAAATGTGTGCGTGTTTGAAAGAACACATCACAGTCCACCATGTGTTTTGCATTCTTTGCTCGGTTTACCCGGGAAGCGCTGTTAGCTGGAATCGTCAAGACTGCAACAGACAAAGCATGCAACGAATGCAAAACACTTGATCAATTGGCACTGGTCTGTGTTTAAATGCTCGGAGACAAATGTAGTTTTCCAAAGAGCCATTTTCTTGATTCTGGTCTTAAGAAATGACACAAGGCCCTCAGGCATTGACGGCAAAACCAGCGACTGCCCTTCCAGAAATTCTTTATATTACCGTTATCTTGAGATTCCTTTATGCCAGTGACTGTTCTTTTAATCGTCTGAACTTGTGATTGTTGTTTTTTCTCTGATTTCCCCATGGTAAGACCGCTGCTTGTAAAAAACTACCAGATTAAATTACTCAAAGGTTTGGCATATTTTCTTAGTTTTGTGTACTTGGTTTAATTCATTTTCCACTGAACTTGAGGAACACCGAGACAATTAAAATATCAATGTGTGAAAACGAACAGAAGCCGGAGCCACGCTCATGAAAACCAAAAGCTCCCTAGCTGGAGCCATGTTCATGAAAAGAAGAACTCCGGAGCATGAGCTGTGTCATTTTTACGACGGCTTCGAGCCCTGAAAAAATCCACACTGTAGCCGAGCACGTAGGAGATCCAAAGTAAAATTTAATAGACAAATTGCTTGAACAACAACCTCAAACGATTATCAAAGTAAATTAACATCTGCAAGAAACATACAAGTCATAGTGGTAGGCTACTGAAGTTAATTCAATGATCGATTAGTGATCGAGCATTTTGGCCCCCCTTTGTGATGTTTCGGCCCTTATCGCGCCCTTTGTTTTTTTCGCCCCCTTGCCCATCAAAATCGCCCACAAGGGGCGATTCCGTCCACTTTGAGAACCACTGGGTTAGAGAGTGACTCGGCAAGAAGCGACATTAACCCAAACAATAAGAAGAAGCCAGAGATTGCAAACAAAAACACCTGAAAAATAACATGTCAATGTGGCCAGCCACGCTCAGTGTGAAAAGTGCTTCGAAGCTTATGTCGTGATTTCCACCTACGTTTTCAGGTGCTCTGGTTAACACCACTGCTTCAACGTTGCTGCTTGAAAGCTTTGCTGAATAAAAAAAATGATTCAGTCGCTAGGGTTTAGCTAACACCGCCAGATTCTTGCACTTTGCCTCCTCACAAACTTTGCGTAATTTAGCACCTTAAGGCATTGCAAATATCGGTATCGCGATAGCTAAACACTGCAATCTCGTTTTCTTCTCTTTCGTTCCACAAATCGACTGATGAAAACCTTTTCTGACTGAACATGCATAGCATATGTTGCAAATGGCTTGACATTGCCATTTTCATGTGTTTATGATGTTGCACAACCATGGTAGCCATCGGAAGAAAAGTGCGTTTTCACCTTACGTTATTTTTATGATGAAACAAAGGTCACAGTTCGGCTGGGCAACCTCTGGAGTAGACGACACAAGAAGCTACGGGAGCGTTTTGATACTACAATATATACCAGAAGTCTCCAAACTTATTTATCCGAGGGCCGCATAAGCTCTTACACAAGGGATCGGGGGCCGGACATCTTACGTATCTTGATTGTTTCGGGGTATGTTACATTCTGCAAAATTAACAAATTTTTCTTAAATTATTTTTTAATGATTAACAAAATGTCTTCGCGGGTTGGCTGAAATGGCATCGCTGGCCGGATGTGCCCCGCGGGACGTAGTTTGGAGACCCTGCTATATACCAGCGTGGTCCAAACACTGGCACGCGGGCCGCATGCGGCCCGTGGACAGTTTTTGTTCGCCCGCGAAAGCTTTCTGTATCTCGTATATTACACAAAGTCGTAAATACACGGTATTAACAAGACAGCCCTTCCAAGTCACATTTCGCTGAAGTTCAGGTCATTATGCAACTATTAGGGGGTAACAATATCTTTTTACTATTTATGACGTTGTAATAGCTAACCTCTAGGCAAGGCTAACGTTGCAGTACTCTGACCACAAAGCATGCGTTTATATTTTATCATTGTTGCAAGCGTAGACTCTGTAATTAATTTTCGAATTGCATTAGAAGTGCATTGTGTAAGTAACGAAGTAATATTTAGTCAAGTATAGCAATTTAACATAAAATAAGTGTCAAAAGAGAAGTATCAGAGAAAAACAGAAAGTACAATTCTAACTGGGAGCAAACCAACAGTGTCGTGTGAGGTTGCAAGTAATATACGTTCCGACAGAGTTTATATTTAAAGAGGCATTACTACACCAAACACGGGAAAACATACGGGAATTTCACGGAAATTCTAGGGAAGCATTTTGAAATAATTGAAGGGTAAACCCGCTACCAGGAGGGATAACCGGGCAATTACCCTTGTTTCAGGGTTTTTGCACTGAAGATGTGCTCCGTGTTCGTGATTTTCGAAAGTGTTTTCTCAGTTATGACGCCACTGAAAACCGACACAAATAGAATGGCTGATAAAACCTGCACGCCTGCTTGCGTCTGCCGACCACGGAAATTAAAGCGGACATTGACTTTATAACCAAAAACAAGAAAAAAAAGAGTTGTTTTGTTATATTGTTGGTGTGTTGTGCATCTTTTTTCTAGCAGCAAAACTCGATTTTGAGTCGCAAGCACACAAACAGAAAACTTAAATTTACCCTAGAATCAAAAATTGCGTTAGGCGTACAGCAAAAGTAGGTCCACTAGAGCAGAAAACGAGTCGTTCAATTGCAATGGAGTTCCTCTCTCTGCGGCCCGAAAATTTTTCCTCAAACCGTAATGTGGCCCTTCATGCTCGTAGTCTTGGACCACCCTGCTATATACCAATGGTTCTTAAACGGGGCGGCACGCCAACCCATGGGGCGTGAATAAATATCCAAGGGGGTGCGAGCCCTCATGCGCACTGGAACATGGAAAGTTTGATCAATAAATTTACCGATAAATGCATTTGTTTGCACAGCTTATTTAAAGTGAGAGGTGCTTGAAAAAATGACAATCACTTAAGAACCACTTCTATACACTAAACAGCAACCAAAGCAGGACTTGCTTTAGCACGCCAATAGTATCGTGTTGGCGGCTTTGTGCAGTAAGAGTGATGCACGACTAGATAATCATACCCAGGTCAAAAGACCGAGCAGAAAACGAAAGACCGGTTATTAGAAAAAAGTTACACGTATTTTTATTTAAAGCAAATAATTATCATCACGGGGACCCCCTTGAAGTGAGGGCCCGAGTCAATTACCTCCGTCCCCCACTGATTCGGCCTTGAGTGCGGGAGCATTTACAAACCAGCGTCAGTCACTCATCGACACGAAAGGGCACAACCTTGCAAAACTTCAAATGAAACGTCACCTTGCAATACTTCAGGTCTCCCAAAAAGAAATGAAAGGTAGATCATAAAAAGTGATACATAGTAAATCAAAACAGCTTCACTTGAACATGACGTAAAATAAATGTTATCTAAAATGAATGTAGTCTCAAATGATTGTGGTCTCAAATGAATGTGGTCTCAAATGAATGTGGTCTCAAATGAATGTGGTCTCAAATGATTATGGTCTCAAATGACTGTGGTCTCAAATGACTGTGGTCTCAAATGAATGTGGTCTCAAATGAATGTGGTCTCAAATGAATGTGGTCTCAAATGACTGTAGTCTCAAATGACTGTGGTCTCAAATAACTGTGGTCTCAAATGAATGTGGTCTCAAATGAAAGTCTCATGTGAACATGGTCTCATATGAATGTGGTCTCAAATGAACATGGTCGCGAATGAACATGGT
>JGI24159J19872_10002744_pt1 | contig 21315 bp, 14 predicted proteins | sample Ectturendosymbi4_FD_19872 | JGI IMG/M metagenome (IMG submission 19872) | reverse complement strand
CAATTAGTTCAACATGAGAATGTTTGCGGTGTGTTTTACAATTAGATAACAGAAATCTATAATTTTTTTAATTATATGTTTGACGCTAAGCAGCAGATTTATGTTCTTGAAGCGCTTTGTTCGAGGTGTAGTTTGTTTAAGTGAACTTTGTTTCAACCTATGAAGATTTTTCAATGTAGCTAAAAAGATTTTTTTTGGAAATGTGGTAGCTTCAAACCTACATTTTCAGAGAAATATTTCGAAAATTATTCTATTTTGTATTGAAACGATATAGGGTTTCTTCTCTGTATTTGGCGATGTCGTGAGGAAGTATTATAAAAACGTGAATTTTGTGCAGTAATGTGGTTTTCTTTTTCTTTAAAAACAAAAAAACATACTTTATTATTTTTCACTAACATAACTCTAGCATTTCATTCTGATCTTGCACTGTTTGATTTACAAGGATTTTCTGGTGGTAGAAATTGTGCTTTCATGGACCATACCTCTTGCTTTCAGCTGAGCAGGAATGTTAAGCTGGGATATATCGAAAGTCTTGAAATGATGTCTGACAGTGGAAAGGGCATCTGTGGAAACAAATCAGTGTCTTATGGGGTGATAATATAAAAGCGTTAAGATTTAACGCAGAAAAAATACCTTTCTATCATAGATTTACAAACGTGGGTTTTGAACCCATCTGCCAATAAACAAGAGTGTTTAGCAATCGATAGGATGCTGCCAAATTTTTTTTAAATTTTAATGCTTGATTCAGGTTTTCTTTGATGCCAAAATCGCTTGTAAGTAACACTTCCCGTATGTGATGTTATCTTTCTTTTAGCTTTCTAGACAGTGAAATCAACCGATGCGCCACGTGAAGACTGTAAGTAATCGCATCACCGCTAAACAGAAAAAAGCTGCTATTTTTAAAATAACCCCTTGTTTAAATTCTTATTGCGTCTGTTGGGCAAGACAACGAACTTTGAAAAACTCACTCAGACTCATGGATTGGTTGGAAAGTGCAATGTTTGGGAGCAAAAGCTTTCTTGCTGCCTCGTTTATGAAGCAAACAGACCGAAGATGAGGCCGAAGCAGCTTGTAAAGAGGATGGCAGTGAGGAAAGCCACGGAATGTAGCAACCGAAAAAGCTTCTGAGACTCCATGGGTTAAAAAGAAATGGTAGATCCACTAAACAACAAACATATCAAAGCTGGTTATCGCAAAACTCTGCGGAATTTAAAACTTGCAATGACTCGCCTTTCATGAACTTGTGAGGCTGAATATGCAGAGCTCATTACTAAAAGCACTGCATTTCATACGTTGGGAGTACAAACACTTCGAACAGAGATTTAGATAAATATCAACAATGAACATGTCTGCTGATTAAGACATTACAAAGCAGAAGTATTTTATGATGTTGAAGAACTGCGTTAAGGATTGTCCGGGAAATCAGCAGCATACCATTTAGAATAGTCCTTTGTTTGCATTTCATACTTCCATCCATGTGTAGTGTTGGTTTAACACTTTTGGTGAAAATATTTTCTCGAGACCGAAAAACACTTGTCCAATTTCAATTAAAATTTTTTACGTTTCAACGTAATTATTTTGTTTAAAGTTACCACAAAAATGTGGGACGTTGCGGCTAAAAACAATACGAAGTTTTTATCATAATAAAATCAAGCTGAACCTTTCGAAAACTCTTTCATTTTGGAGCATCGTTAAAGCCGGAAGTCGTATTGAAACAAAAACCAAAATTTCCATAATTTAATCGAAATCATGTTGGTATTAACGAAACCATGTCTGTTTTTTCGAAAATTACTTTCATTGATTTTGCTGTTGAGGTAGGCATAACATTTTTAAACGCGCTACATGATTTTGTCTAAAACATTGGTATTGCAATTTTTGTTTCTTAGTCTCTTATCTTCGTCAAGATAGTACGATAAAAGCGTAGAATATATGTGGCGAAATGGTTAATTTACGCACTACTCGTATTCAACTGATAAATTAGTTATTAAGCGACGTTGCAATCCAAGTAGCTTCGGCTCTAAACGCTGTTTTTTAAACTTCAGTTGGTGTGCATTCGCGCATTCGTGCTTTTGTGCTAAATGTGGACAACTCTGGTGTTTGCAGTTTTCCGCTTAGAGTGATAACGTTACTTTGCTATATTGTAACTCGGTAAACGTTTTACCGTAATAAAATATGGATTTAGTTTTGCAATCCCTTGTAAGGTTTATGGCAACGTAGTCCATAAAACCAGTTTTGGATTCAAGGCTCTATTTGAATAAGAGCTGATATTGCCTACTTAGTAGGCGAATGTAAAAACGTATATTGTCTGATTTTTTTGCTGGGAAAGGATTCCTTTCAATAGAGAGTACATCAGGCCTGCACAAATCAGAAAGCTCGAAGGGCCAAATTATCAACATAAATTTGCCGAGGGCCGCAAAGTCTATTTCATTTCGATGTAAATATTTCGCCGTAGCATTGTAGAAATTCTAGAACAACAATTGCTTATTCGAGGTCAAGCTATTGCAACATTTTCTACAATTAAGAAAACTCTCGCGAGCCGCAAGAAAAGCTTTCGCGGACCGTATGTTTTGCAGGCCTGGAGTATATATTCAAGACCGTACACTTCGTACCGAACTGTAATTCAAAATAGTGGGAGGAGACCGGCATCACAACATGAATCTTCGATACCGAGATTTGAAACCTTAAAACGTTTTGCTGAAATGTAATGCCAGATTCTATTTCGTATTTTTATTTCGGAAACGCTGAGGGTTTTTTAATGTTTTCGTGAGTACAGGACGTTGATGGCGGGTTTGCTTTTCAATCAGTATTCCAAACTGTGATTTGATGTGATATTTTGAGTAAGATGTAACCGGACATCTTTGGTAAAAGACTGGGCATTGTGATCTTCGTACTATGAAAACAAACCCTATAGTTGCAAAAACGTATCGAGTGAATGACCGATTCCCACTATTGCCTGCTTGTGGAAGAGATATTTTGCTTTGTCAGAGACCCACACATAACCTAAAATAGCTGTGAACAAATTGTATGCATTCAAAGGGGACAACACTTTATTGCTGAAGTCATAGTCTTTGATTAAAAAGAGCTCTGCGCAATGTTCCCTCTAAAATGCGCGGTTGCGCGGCCGCGCAGCTGGCCTAGAACCCCCGCGCAGTACTTTGGTTCTGCCGCGCACTGCATAAGTGTTGACAAGACAAAGTAAATACATGCTTTCAATCGGAAGCAAGACCCACCTTTGAGATTTGAGCTCACACGGCCTTCCATTCCGCGCTCACTAAGCAAGCTCTTAGAGGGAACGTTGGCCCTGCGTGTCTTACGTGCTTGTGGGAATGCCAGGTTGTCGAAACGCCACAAGACGCGCTGGTATTTGAAGTTTATCGTTGAGCGCGTTAAGCGTAACGGCACACGCGTTGCGAAGATTGTCGCTAGATTGTGCGTTTATGGTGTTCTTGTTGCTACAGTCAACATTAACCCAAACGTTTTTAGAGTGCTCCAAAATTTTACGTATAGCCAAAGTCCTGAAACTACATTGAATTACCTATGTTTTTTTTCCAAATGACTTACATCCAATCTGTTTGCATCATTCCGAATTTTCCCATTTTAATCATAAGGTCAGCGCGGATGATTACAATTGAATTGTCGGATTTGCGTCACCTAAATATTGTCTCGCAGAAAGGTAGCTGTTTCAAGACCGTCCAACCTAATTTCATTTCGTTTGGTATGTATTTGCATTTCGGTTTCTGACAGGAATTTCTAAAACGTCCTAGTTCTCCTAGACTTTTCATATCTTTCAGAGAGATGTTAACTTGGCCATTGTCAGAGCTTAAAACCGATGTACAGCTGAATGGCGACATTCCTCGTAGCAAAAATGCGATCTGAAATTGAAATTTTTATTTTAACTGGAGTCGGTTACTTTGACATGGCACAGCTGGGCAAAAAAGTTGCTGCTTGAATTTTTTCCAAATCTATCCCAGCGCATATATGAAAACCGCTTCGTGACAAATCTCAGTAGGCATCTACGAAAGAAGCGGAATCAAAAATGCAAAATCTCAGCAAAATACTAATCGTTGGGATTCATGCAGAAAATATCCATTCGAGCAGTTATTGTCGGCACCGAAAGATTAGCAATTTAATGCACCTTGGAATATCACATCAATATTACAGGTTCATTAAAGCTTGTTTGGTCGAAAATAAGCTTTTGCGCTATGTTTGCAGGTGAAAAGCATGACACGAAACTATTATCAGTTTCCTTTTTTTCCTATGATCTCCTTTTACATATATCATAGAAGCTTATTTGGCAAATACGAGGGTGGTCCGAACAACCAAAACGCAGTGTTACGAAGTTTAAATACCTGATGAATGCAGCCCTGAGTCACCCTGAAAAACATCTTTGCAAGTAACCAGTCGTATTCGGTGTCGGCCGGGGTGAAAATCGACGTCTTGTCACTTGGAACCAATTGTATGGCAATGGGTACAAATTCTCCACACGAAGTCGAATGAAACAAGCCAAGACAATTAGGGGCAACAAACTCGTGAGTTGTGAATGGGATGGTGTTTCTCTTGACTGGCCCTAGGTAGGTGTAATCGACCATGTAAATTTTTCCTGCCTGGAAATATAGCGGATATAGTTAACATAAAAGGGCAAGAAAGACACATTAGTCACTGAAATAGCTCGTGTAGCAAATTATCTTCAATGCACTGCTAAATATCTTACTTTTTGCCACCCGTCATTATGAATACTTTAAGCTAAAATCGTGAAGCGCTTGTTACACAAGAAGAAAACTCGATTTAGATTATAACATAAGTTTTTATATGATTTCTATAAGCACGCTCTTCTCAAAATACACAATTACAGCAATATACAAAAAGAAAAAAACAGATGTCTTGATGAATAACAAAGCACAGCATCAAATGCTGTAAGGAGATGCTATCTTATCTTAAAACAGTGTTTCCTGAAGTATTGCCTCAATACCCCAGGGAGTATTGAGATTAGATGTTGGGGGTATTCAACAATGTTAATACTCAATCATTACATTCGTTCCAGCAACAATGTACCCACATGAATACGATTGGTGCTGATGAATGTGATGCAGCCTTTGCACTGAACTTTCTCCTCACTACCCTGGTGAAGATTTCTTTACCAGTTCTCTTTTATTTTTTAGAATGTTTCTGTTATCAAACTTTTGGAAAGTGGTACCCAAATTGACGAAAATTTGTCTTATATGTATTGATATTGAGACGTTCAAACATTAAAGACCACTCTCTTAAAGCCTTCTTCAAGAAGTACTGCTTAATAGCAAGAATAACATGCAATTCTGTCCCACACAAATCAATTTCTAGCAATTGTGTCCAAATCGTTAGCAAACAGTCTGAACTAAGTCATTGTAAGTCAGTCGGAAGTTGTCAGGTCGCAAGTGATAAAGAAAGCAGGATCAAATCTGCATTTTGGCACACAAGCAGAATGCAAGGTAGCGTTTAGAGTAGCTGAAGCAGTAGGAGGAACATCAGCAGCTAGTGTAATTGTCACCGCAAGATGTCCAACGTTTATTAAAAGTTGTAATTATTATCAAAAGTTTATCAATTTAAATTTTCGCCAATTGTATCTTTGTGTACCAGCGTTGGGCCTTTCAACTCGGTGATAGCATGACGCCGAGAAAAAAGATACTTCAAAATGTTCATCCGCAAAAGTTACTTTCTGTTGATTCACCTTCATTTCTGCTTCGAGGGTTGTTCCACAAGGTAGAGACTTCACTACATCCGCTGCAGTGATATTGCAGTTTGATGGCAATGCACTACATCGCTGGATAGCCATGGGTGATACTCCTGACAAGATTTGTCGACCCATTTCTGCATCGGTTTTCCAGCTGTAAAAATAAATTGCATGTGCAATTGTGGATCACGAGCAAGCTTTCAAAAACAATCCTACTTGTTAACATTGTTGTCTGAATTGACAAAGTCATTATTGAAAAAATTTAAATGCATAAAGTAGCGTTATTACTCTCATCCGCTTTGCTAACGGAGTGATTTTCTTAGTTCGTGTCCTTAAATTCAACAATTTGTTTTTAAAGAATTGTGAATAATTGAAAAGAACAAGATTCTTCTATTAAACACAGTAGGCTATTACATTTGTAGGTTCGGAAAGTGAACAAAATAACCCGTTTTCATATTATTTTACTATCACCAAGTGCATTGTTGCTTTTGATGCAACAACAAATACAGGAGCTGCCAGCTAGACAAGATGAGGCAAATTGTTTGCATAGTGTGTTGTCAGATAAAACTGTGTTATTGTTAAATGAAACAATGTAGTTTGCCTGTTTTGCAGGAACTTACTCTTTCATAAATGGGGGATCGCTGAAACCAGTTCCGTGGTACAACTTGCTGTAATCATGCAGGGTTTTTAATTCCCCAGTGGATCCTTTGAACAAATGACATACACATTTAAAGAAAATATTCATATCTTTTACTTGTAATGTTATGTATTTCCCAGTGGACTCAAGTTTACCGAACAATTAGTAATTTGTCAACAACAATATCATAAAATTTGTGTATTGCATCTCATTTCAACACAAAAAGAGATATTGCTGATGCATTTATGCAAAAATACAAATTCTTCATCGTTTTTTTTCTGAAAAATAAACGGAACATGGTACATTCCTCCAGTTAAACTTACCCTTGAACAAGTTCAATCCAGTGTTAATGCCAGCACCCAGACCAACATTCAACACTCTTTCTGTCTGACCCAATGTAAGATGAAAAAGATCTGGAAGCGGTTTTGTGAAACTAACTTTCAAATAACGATTAATTCCCCATCCAAGCTCACTTTCGGATGTTGGTTTTGGGTTCCAGTCGTAAGATTCATGAGCTCGCTTTATAACATTCGCCCTCATATCTTTCAAACATTGCAAAGAAACGTGCTGGGGTAGTGTTGCTGCAAAGAGAGGATGAAAACGTTTGGAGATGAAAAACTACTTATCGGTTATGTTAATGAACACAATCATCAGAGTTGCTAAATACTAACTTAACCCTTTAACGCTTGCGCCGGTCACTGTGATGACCGGTACATTTTTGGCCATACCTTGCCAGCCGCTTGAGCTAGAGAGCTGTTTAAACCCTCGGATTCGGGAAGGCTTGTTCTTCCGACAAAAAACATTTTTAGGTTTTGCGTTTGGGATTATCTGTGGGTGGCATCACAAGTGGGGTAGTTTTCGCATTTTAGGCCGATTTACCTGACTCGGGGCGCCAACCCAACGAGAAATTTTATGGCTCATGCTTGTCTTGGAAATTAGGCTAAACTCCGCGTCTTAAGAGCCCCTGATTGGCCCTTAAGCATATCTGGAGCCAAATTTATGGCTCAAAAACCCAATTTTCCACAAACATATAAACTTTCCACAAAAGGTATGATTTGTCCTATCAGGGAAAATTTTGGCCAGCCATATCTCGCCTGGTGATTGAGCTAGAGAGCTGTTCAAACCCTGTAAAGACTCGGAAAGTCTTGTAGTTTGGAAAAAAAATTAAAATTTGGGTTTAGGGTTATTGGTCGATGACGTCATGATTGGGGCAGGTTTTGCCGTTGTTTTGATGACGTCATCAGTTGATCGAATGAGTCGATTAGTGGCTGAAAGTTTTATTGGAAAGTAGGCTTTTATACCAGTCTTCAGAGTCCTTGATCGACTTTCTAGCGTTTGTGGTTCAAACGTTGTGGAAAAAAAATCCAAAGATTTCAGGAATTCGCTAAAGAATTTGCGGGGATTCCCTAATTAATTTGCGGTATTTCGGCTATACTTATGGAACCAGAGACGCTAGAATATCCATCAAACCCTCTCAAGACTTGTATTATGGCCTAGAATAAAATAAAATTTGAGCTACGAAATAGGCTCGTTTGGTCGGATCTCAGGGGTTTGCGTCATCCAAATGTAAACACAATATGCATGAACATACTCCCATCATGTAAACATCAACGAAAAAAACGACATATAAAACTAAAATATGTTTTTTTTTGCAAATTAGAAGACTTTCTCATTTTCAGAGGGTTTGTAAAAATTTCTAGCTCAATCTGCTGGCGAGTTATGGCCATGGGTCAAAAATACCCACGGTTACCCTTGGTGGAATTTAACTGTTTACCAATTTTTAGTTTTTGAGCCATAATGTTTGCTCCAGATCTTCTAGAAATCCAATCAAGTGCTGTAAAGACTCGGATAATAGCCGAGTTTCCAAAAAAACTTGAGTCAAAAAATGGCTCGTTGGGTTGGCGATTAAGGCCAGGCAAACTCAGCCAAAAAACGCAACCTCCCACTTATTACCTCGCGCACAAAGAACCCCAAACCAAAATCAAATTTTTTTTTACTCGGAACTAGAAGATTTCCCGATCTGAAGTGTGTTTGAACAGCTCTCTAGCTCTAACGGCTGGCGAGTTATGGCGAAAAATGTACGGGCCATCGTACTGGCCAGCGCGGACGTTAAAGTATCTCAAACTGAAATTGCAAATTACTGAGGCAAAACGCACAGAAGATCAATAATTTTGTAAGTATCGTCCACAATTGAGAAACCTGAGACTACAGTGACAGTAGCATCAAAATACTTTTTTCAAACTTGGTAATATTTAACAAAATTTTAAGAGGGCATTGTGCCTATCTTGATGGAATATTACAAATAACCCTGCTTATCACACCTTGTCGTATTTTTCTTATCCATACCAGTAATGTCAGAAATAGTGAGTTTATTTTTAATCCGCAGTAACAGAGAACACACTGTCGTTCGCAATGTTGCTGTTATGTCTAGTGTGAGGCTATTCAGTAGCGTTTAGAGGCAAAAAGCGAGAATACTTGCAGTCACACCCATGAGCAACAACAGGCCTCAGGGTGGCACAGCGATGGAATATTCAAAGCTGACAATTCTAAGCTTCTGCATCGGATAGTCCCCAAAAGAAACGCTTTCAAATAGCCTGAACAAGTTGCTTATCCAATGTGCTGTAATCAACTTATCTGGGATCCGTGAAGCAAGAGACCTTTCGATTGAAAAACAAATACGAATATACTTTGTGCTTTCATTGCAAAGATTTACTAAATGATTGACAATTGTTTTCATCTTTCACTGTCACAAAAAGACACATATCTGAGATAATATTTTTTAATCATTCATTCATTTTTACTGTAAATCCGCTTATCCTGCGGATAGGTTGCGGGACCAACAGTCCCAGCAGGACTCGAAATACTTCACAGTTTTCAGTAATATCTGGTTGTTTTTCTTCACAGAAAACGGGACCGACCGAGCTGAAAGATGTTATCACGTCACCTTGTCATTGGTCGACCTCTGGGCGGGATTCCTGTTGATCAAGCCAGCAGACCTTGCCTCGCCAATCCGTCGCTGGACATTTTGATCACACAACCGAACTATCGTAGCGGAGATCTCGCTATACGGAGAAGTGGCTGAATATTCATGATTTTAAGAATTTCACAGCTGCACTCTTTATCGCAAATTGTCAAGCTGTAAACTCTCTGCAAAAATCCAATCTCTTCTGCTTATAATTACGTAAGTACTCTCTTAGTCATCACCCAAGATTCATGACCATATGTGATAATCGGAACAAATACCGTTTCAAAAACTGATAGCTTTGTGGTGCTGCAAATCTCCTGTTTTGTGATCACAGAGAGATAAATCTCACGCAGAAATGCGTTTGCTTTACCAGTCTGTGCATCAATTTCCTTATTCGTCCTGACATTTGTGAATACCACCCGAAGGTACTTGAACTTTTCGAACTGGGACAGTGTATTGCCGCTTACATGCAGCGCGACCCGCCGTGGATTTCTTGAGAGACAGAAGTCGTCGGTATTTTTAGTGCTGATTTTTAAAACTATCAAGTGAATGTTGAAGACCCTGTTCAGATGATGCAAAGCAGCACCAAATCGTCCTCAAAAAGCAAACGTTTCCTGAAGCTTCCAATAGTGACACCACGTTTGACTCGGCTGTGCCTGTCTATCCAATTCATTAAGACCCGTGACAGTTTTTGCTTTGAAAATATGAGATTTTTTTCCTTCTTACTGGTAATTGGCAAACACCTTATCAAATATTTTTCGAACATTTGAAAATTCATCCAACGTGTTCATGAAAAAGCATTTCTTCAAAAAATTTTACGCACAGCTTTGTTATTACTGAGTACCCTTATTAAAATGCTCTTGGAGATGAAATATATTTGCACTGGATAAATTGCCTCTGCTGGTTCGGTTTCGAACTTGTATCCTATTTGCGGAAATCAATATTGTATTGTTGGTCAACATCAGAATGATCACAAGTTATATGAAAATTGAACAAACACAATGCTGCAGCGCCAGAAAGCGCATTTTGCAAACACGACTTATTTTTCTTGACAATCGATGGGTTTCGTACATTCTACAGTACAATAAAGAACTGTTCAGTGAAAGCGTAATCAGTTGCAGAGTTCGGGAAGGAATTCGTTTGTATTGATGAATACTGCAAATAATTCACCGTTTCGTTTTCACAGTTTTTTAAGGATTTCATAATCGTCATGACTTTACAGTTGCATAGGCGCTGACCCAGCGTACATCCCCATTAAATATCGTCGCAAGACAAATAAAGTTCAAGATGTCTGATTTGGTTGTTTAAAAACATACCTTTGCCAACCGCAAAAGAGGATTTTGTTTTTGTGATCCAATCGAACACTGGACAAGAATATGTCACCCCTTGGTATTCTACATAAACCATTGAGCACATCCAGTTTGCATCCATCAGTCCCAAAATGCCCAGTGGGTTGAGCACAATCAAGCCTATCAAGAACATACTGAGTTGTTAGATTGTATGAGTTTTTCAGTGTAAAATATATTGCCAATTGCAAAGCAGACAACCTTTTTAATTTACTTTTAATCACGAACTATTGGATACAGAAACCTTATAATCACTTAACATAAGCGATAGAAATTTCCCAGTTGGTAAGAATGCATAAACGAAATGCAATGACAAGGACAAAATGTCAGAACATCAACGCAAACACAACAGAATGAAGCAAAATTGTGGTGGAAACTTTTCTCCTAAATATGCTGTTTTGGTGTTGCTGTTTCTAATGCGATATTGCAAGATTTTCAGTGTTGTCCTGTAGGAGAGGGCGACTGGCTTTGAAAATTTTTCTCTCATTTTTCAAAATGCAACCGCGTTCTTTGGTGATAATTTTGAAAGCGTGTGAATATTCCTTTTGAAGGTTCGCGTTTGAGATCAAAATTAAAAATGCTGTGTGCCACTGCGTTTTTCGAAAATTTGCTTTATTGTCTCAATTGTTCTCTGAACAAATTAAACCGCGAAAATTTATTGCCCCAGCTGCAGCTTTCATAAGCAACATATAAATCATAACTTTCGTCCATTCTACTTCATTGGAGGTTCCCAGAACAGAAAAAATGTTACGACGTAAACGGTTATGTCATGTTGCTAAACTTCCAGTCAACCAACATGCCTACCTCTTGGAGCAAGCCCGATTTTTATCACATTTCGAGTTCAACACGGCCAAGGTTTGCAAAAAATGTCCTGAGAAAGTTATCTTGGACAAGGTTGGCGTTACCAAAAACAAAAATATCATTTGCGAAAAAATAAAAGATTTGCTTCCTGGATTTCCACCTCTCACTAACATAGACATCATGATTCATTTTCGTAATTTCGATAATCTTAACTGAAATAGTACTCATTCATTTACAATAATCATAGTTAGCATTTATTTCCAACCATTAGCATTAAATCGAAACTCCTCCAGTTGTAATTTTTCTCAAGCCTTTTGCACCAACTCATCATTTACAAACGATCCGAAATAACCACCCACGAAAATGCAGAATGGTCGGAACTCCTATTCCAGATCCACCGTGTTTGACTGTATAAGTCTCTGTGTCCCCAGCTTCAAAATCGTTGCGAAACAAATAGTCCATTGTGTGCCATCCAGTTTTCTTCCCTGTTTCTCCGGTGATCTTCACTTGCACCATGTCGTTCGTTCCAGCTCCAGTGAAGCGCTTGCTTGTCTGAATAGAACAAAATATAAAATTGTACGCAGCTGTGCGTATTTATTGCAGGGAGTTCTTGTAAATATGAATGCAATACATACTTAAAGCAATGTTTTGTTTTTGCACATCAAAAGGGCTTATGATTATTCAAAAACATCTGAATTAAATAACGTCCATGGAAAACGTGCAGCTAACGCAGCATAGCCGAGAACAAATGTAAATATTGATAATGACTTCAATCCAAAATGTATGGCATTGACGAACTTACGTATTGAAACTTCGTGTTTCAAATTTACTGTAACATAATGTTTTGAAATTACAATTCAACATCAACCAAAACAGGTAGTGATTGAGAAGATTTGTTTACGTAAGGTTTTCTAGGACTTGGCTGTTGCACTATCGCAGAGCAACATCAGACAAAGAACTACGTTCCTTGAAAAGCAAAAAATTTAATTGTTGAAATTAAAAATTAAATTTTCTAAACATTGGGGTATAACAAAAGAATGTTTTTTTATCGTAGGTCTCTTTCAATATTTTCTGAGTTCATTTATCTAGTTTGCGCAATTCCAATGATCTTATATTTCTGCACTTAATACTTTCCTGAAAATTATGAGAAAATTCGTAACGTCAAGCCCTTGTAGGCTCATACAAAAACGCGCATGATATCGAACAGTTTAGTGCTGTAAGCTGTTGCCAAGAAAGTTTTATTATCTAGTTGCTTTTTATTATTTGCATCGAAAATGCTGCACTTCAGGGAATTCACCCCTGAGCAAACCTCAGAAAAATAAGAAATGCATAATGCCGGCGAACGACTTGTTTGTGAAAATGAAACATGAAAAAGCACGGTGAATGATGTCTAGTATTTCGCAATTGGTTGATATTAGTCTGATCCCAAAGAAAAAAAATCGATTGAAATAAAACTCTATCTACCACCAATCCCCAGCTTGCAATCAAAAAGTTATTTCTTCAACTATGAAGTCTTGGCTTGCGACATCACTTTGTTAAAAGTTAGTGCCGTCACTAATACCAAGAAAAGATATTTAAGTTTGTTTGCGGTACACAACTCCTGTACACAACCAAATCTGAGCTGGTCGTTCACAAGTAGGCCTACTTCTCACCGTAATAGTTAATTTGTATGTATCCATCTTCGGCAGTTTTGTTAGATCGCACGTCACGTTGCCTAACACTTTGCACGTATCTGAAAAATTAAACAACATTATGTTTACAATTATGAAAAGAATATGTACATTTGCTTGTTTTCTTTGGTTACGAATTCGGTTCCTACATCGATGTATCTTCATATCGACACAAGACAAAACAACCTACTATAAACACAATCTTAACATAGTTTGGTTCCCAGACGTGCATCTCTCTGTGAACTTCCACTTTCCGTGTAACAATTTGACTCCTACGCAGTTCAACAGTTTTTAACTTTTACAGGTGCAAGCAAGGCGTATGGCGATATCCACCCATACCTCTTGAAAAAAAGCGGCACTTGATTGCTTTTCAAGCTTTTCTTAACCTTATTTCGTACTGATGATGGAAAAAAAATTGATTCTCAGAATTGGCAGCGTCCGGTGCAATTCGATGTATCGCTGAGTTTCAAGCGGGTAAGCCGGATGTTATGCAAACTTCTAATGAATGGTGAACGAAGGAAGACGGAATGGACACAAGTGGGTTTGAACAATTTTGATTAATGCAACACAGCCTATCACAGCTTTACTCGATCGTCTTCGTCGTATCGTCTGAGTCGAACTTTGCTCACACTTCATTCAGCCTTTCAAACTTCGGAACAGGCTCTTTTTGCTTTCATCTTTTAAAACTGCCAGAAAATATGCCCCCTTAGGATGTCGGTATTGGAACACAACAGGACTATATAACCTGCGGTTTGTTCCTCGGCGCCACACTTACAGTCCGTCGCCAGTGCCAAGGCGTTTAAGCTCGATTCATGTTGGTCTTGTGAGGGGCATTCCAGCACCGTTCCTACTGGAGTTGGATATGGGATTACTGAGTCTGGAGTTGCTTTCCCACTACTCCGTGTTCCACATCTGGTCCGCTCAACGTGTAGTACAGAGGTTCCCAACCTGGGTCACATATAACCCTAGGGGTACATTTATTGTGCAGCCTAATCAAATTAAATTTTGGACATATAAACAGAGTCTACCTTTGCAGTTTTAAAAATCTGGAGGTTCTGCTAAAAATTCAGCGGATTTTTGTTATTTTTTGTTATTTCACCCAACCTATTTGCCAGAAGTAATTTTATGGGTACATGATCATCTGTTGAAATGCTGAAGTTTTACATGATTAGAGAAAGGTTGGGAACCCCTGCTGTAGCGCTACCGTCGATGTAACTGAGTAGTTCTTGCGCAGAAGGCGGTGGTCTCGATTGTAGCCGCCGTTGCCTCCCATCAAGTGTACTGGTGAGCGCGGTGTGGAATGGATGTCCAGGCTCCAAAGCGCGTCATGCAACAGATTAATGCGTTACCCGAAATATGGTGACTGCTATCAGAGTTTCTAAGCATGAATAAGTTCACATCACCTACTGGAGTCTTACAGAAGACTTTAAAACCCCTTGAAAGCATCCTTATGAACATCAAATTCCAACCAATGACAAGCATCGGAGCACACTGCTTTCGCACGACAGAAATTCATGACATTTTGGCTTCATGGTGTCCTTGAACGTGCATTGGGTCCTTGCGCCTCTTCCATGGACATTGTACCCAAAGATGAGGGCAAATACATCAGAATTGTGGGAGATTTTCGTGCACTGGGAAAACCTATCATAAAGATGCAGTGCACGCACACTGTTACACGAAAGCGTTTCGCCAGCTCAGCGCAACCTTTTCTAGAGAGTTGTTGGGATTCCATGCGGTCAAATGTTTAGACATTAGTTTGGAGGCAATCCTTTAAACGGTTATGTATTGCGATCACGAAACACTGGTAAAAGTCTTTTACTTCAACAGTCAACGTAACAATGCAAAGAAGCGTGGTCATCTCAATGAAGTTATATCGCTCTGCACAAACTAAAAGTATATCAAAGAGTGTGACAATCAGACCCGTAGCCAACTTGAGACACCAGGTGTGGCAAAGAGTTTTCTGGGAGGGGCCCAAATTTTTTAAACTATATCCAATAGTTTTAAACTATGTCCAACACACTTTTCCAGGCGAAGCGAAAAAAACTTTAGGCTCCCCCCAGTTACGGCCTGGTGGCAATGTGGTAGTGGACACTGTAACACGGGCAGAAATTGAAGTTATTTTTCATCATGCTGCTCAGAATGACTGGAATGATTTTGCTAAACTCATCGAAACGACTCTGCGTTGAAATGATACTTACATGAAAACAACTTTGCTATTGTCATTGCACATGAGTGGGACGGTGTGGAAATACTTTTGTGATGTTTCACGAGCTGGTGTGCCGCGTCCGTTGGTTCCTTGTGGGTTTCGACATATCATTTCCGGTAATTGTCGCAACTTGACACACTCTGCTTTTCGCGCTACTATCAAATTCATTTCTGAAACGTACACTTGGCAATGCAGATCCAATCTTGTGTGACATGGTAGCAAGCAAAGGTGAGGCCGTACAGGTCGTCAAGTAAAAAATGTGCACTCACGAGTGAGCTTTTCTCGGAAATCCACATTGACTCGATTGGACCCTTGCCTTTATCAGAACGCAATCGTTGCATTCTGATGTGCGTTGATCAGTTTGCATGCTGGTTTACAGCAAGTGCTTTGCCCAGAAACGACTTTCAAACTGTCATTTCTGCATTTTTGCGTAGCTGAGTCTCTAAAATTAGGACCCTACTCAAAAAGTCAATGAGCAAAAAATTTATTGAGCAATATTTGGTAGGAACTTATATAGTTCCTCGGCACATCCTTTCGGAATCCAGCCCTTACCATCCCCAAGAAAAGGCACAAACAGAATGATCGTGAAAAATGCTTTTAAGTCCAAGTGGAATGCTACGAGTTGCGCTTACTAATTGCCTGTAGTGAATTTGGCCCTACGGACTTTGCATCGCGAAAGTTTTGACGCGTAAGCAGGAGTGATGTTGTATGGTGTGAGTACATAAACAAAATGTAGCTCAGATGTCTTATCAATACGTTGCAACGCGCTTTCCAAAAAATAAAAATTGCACATGAATCATCGTTGGCTCACGTCTTTGCATGTACAGTAATGCTTTCTAATAAACACAAGAGGCGTCCACACGAGTCCAGATGAACCCTGGACGGGATCCCGGAAAGTGTTACGTCGGTGTCCGTAAAAATTCACTATCGATTGGAAAAGAAGGGCTTACATAGTGAGTGTTGACCGTTTGCAGCCAACTCACGTGTTGGCTGACTTTGCGGAACAGTCCAGAAACAGCAATAAGCCCGAGGCTGTTTGCGGTGTTACTCATTCTGCACGGTGTAATAGACGTGTGACTTCTGCATCGCGCAAATGCGGCAATTCTTCTCCCCTGGATGCACATTCTTCAAATTTTTCTTCGTCTTCTGATTCGGAGAATGCGACCGATGACTCGCTATCAGCTGCCGCGTTGCTCCCTAACTATCGAGTTCACGTGCCTACGCTGACACGCGCGGTTCTGGAACCTCGATATTTCGCTTCTGATAAGTTCGTCAGAAAAAATGAACCATGCGGACTTTGTCCGGGCAAAAATCACAATAACGAGTGTCGATAAATCTTCCTTGACTCGTTTTCGTTTGATATACAACCCCGTTATTCAGTCACCTATCTTTGTTACTCATGTCACCTGTCTTTGTTCATTATCTTGCTCTCCCCCTTTGCATGTTCATTTCCTTCCTCTGGTCTTAGCATTTCTAATTTGGACTGCACAATGTCTTCGTCAGTGACGCAATAGCATAACACTGCCTTTCACGCAAGAAATTCCTCAACAATTCGGCCATCAACTCTAAACTACAATAGAAAATTATGAAAATGAAGTGTGCTAGACAAGAAAAACCGGTTAACATTTTTTTTGGTTTTCCAGCGCTTCAACCTCAATTAATGAGGTTACAGCGCTGGAAAACCAAAAAAACTGTTAACCAGGTTTACAACAACAAGGTTTACCCCTCGATTAGTACGGATCTCTGCGGAAGCGATCGAAAGCTACAACGCGTTCCTCACAGCGTTCAAGTCCCTACACTCTCACGTGACTTCAAACACGATAAAACTTTATCCGCCTACCACGGACCTAAAATATAATTTGTCACAACAAAGTAAACTCCTTCAGAAATCAAATACGGATTTACAATCTGTATATCACAAAGAAGTCTGGCTCCAAATGCTAGTTTTGACATTATATTAGATTCAAGGTGAATAAATTCTGTCATGAAAAGATCATTCTGAGTGGAGTTAGTTCACGCCTTAGATTCGTGGATGAGTGGGTTTCGTTGAATGGATCTTTTTTGGCTTTTCACGATCAAGTCACGGCTGAATCTTTTCAATAGCATCCACACATTGCAATTAATTTTTATTTTTATGCGTGGGTAAAATTCCTCCAGGACTTCGGACTTCTCCTGGCCAGTTTATGATAAATGTAGATGTAGTTTTTGACTTCATGATTCGTAAAGGTAAAGATTGGTGTCTAGAGAAAAATCTGCCTATTCCTTTTGAAGCAATTAACTGGTACGCTCACGACGTATTTTTGGCTACTGCAACATTTGCAGTGCTTAAAGTTCTGTTTAATATTATTCCAGGTAATTTTCCATATCTTGGTTTGAGAGTTAATTTTGATAAGAGAGTACTTGGTGCGGATAAATTACCAGTTCTCAGTACGATGTCACTGAAAAGTAACTCACCCCTAGATTATCATATTCAAAGGATTGTAAACATGCCTCTACCACGAACTGCAAAAGACTTGCGCACATTCCTTGGTATTGTACGTTATAAACAGTTTCACGTGCGGCCTTCCTCTGAGTTTAAGCTATTTGAAGCACTTCCGCAGGAGTTCAGACTCCTGTCGGAGGCAAAACAAAAGGAGATGGAAGCGAACGTTTTACAGCCCACAAATGTGGTGTTGACAGAAGAAACCATCAAAACAAGTCAATACCGTGTTGTGAACGTAACCCTGTATCAAAAAACAGCAGTGCTTCCAAACCAAAATTTCCAGATACCGAAACCCGTTTCTTTATCATTTTCTACTACCGAAAAAACAGGTTTGAAAACCCACAAACCGCATTTTTTGAAAACATCTGGAAAACCAGCTGCATGCAAAACTTCCAAAGAATTTGGGTTGGCTGTATGTTATTCACTCTCTGTTTTGTCATTATTATTTCATCACAACAGCGTGTTTTCCAAACGAACTTTTGAAAAGTCACGCTTTAATTTGTATGCGTCGCTATGATATACGAATCAGTGAAAAACTGTGTCAAACTGTGTCTTAGCAATAAAAGTTAGGAATTTCTGTATTTTGGTTGTCTTTGCAATCTATTACTAAACTTATTTTGTGGTTTTGTTTCTTTCATTTGTTTTGAACTTGTTCATTTTGTTATTTGGCAAATTTTAGATTGTTTTGTTCATTTCATTTTAGCCTAGACCGATAGTACTTTGGTGTGGGATCAACAGGGTAAAAATGATGCCGAAAGAAAAGAAGTAGGTGATTTTGACGATTTGTTTTTGTGGTAGGAATCTCAAATACCAGCAACGTTTTACCGCAGGTAGGGTTTCTGGCTGCGGATTTGGTACCATTGCCTGGCCATTCAGAAAGCGCTTTTGAAAGTTACTGGAAGATATCTTTGGATGAGTTGGAGAAGTTTCTTCGTCTAATCATTTCATCTTCTTCGTCTAATCAGAGTTATAAGTTTCTTCGTCTAATCAGAGTTATTGGTGGTCAACATTACCCATCTTCAGTTTGTGGAATAGTTGTGGGATGTGCTTTGTTTATCAAAAGTATGCCTCGTAACAGATTTGTTGAGATTAAGAAATAGCCAAGGTTCGACGTGAAGTCAGGAAGAAGACGAAATATATAAAATGACAAATTTGCTTCGTTGCAACTTTGTTCATTGTAATTCTTAGAAGGTATTCAGGCCTAACGCTAATATTGCCATTGATGAGCAGCTACTCACGTGTAAGGCATGGTGCAGGTTGCGTACGCCCTTGATCCGGTGTCGGCAGCCTTACATCTTAACAACAAGGAAGCTAAACGGGAGCCTAAAGTTAACTACAACAACGAAACCTGCGCTTCTGCTCAGAGACCAAATACCTCGGAGTAACGTTGGACAGGTCGCTCAAGTATCGCCGACACCTTGAGTCACTTCGCAAGAAGCGGCTTGCTGATTCCGGTTGGGGTGCTGGAGTATCAAGTCTGCGAATAACCACCCTAAGGCTGGTGCATTCAACTCCAGTGTGTTGCGCGCCTTTCTGCTGCTGCAGAGGTCATACCAGCCTCATCGATCCGCCATCAACGACGCCTTGCGAATTGTGACCAGGCACCTGCGCCCTACACCAGTGGACAACCTTTCCATCCTCGCAGGCATCCAACCTGCTGAGCTTCGTCGCAATGGAGCCACACTACCTCTGGTACGCCGAGCAATGGAGCCTGGACATCTGCTCCACTGAGCGCTCACCTGTCCATCGAGTGCAAATACACGGTTCCTCAAATCGAGGCACCCGCTTGTACCTGCCGTACGACATCTCATCAGTTCATCTGACAACAATAACATATGTGCGGCCAGTGGGCGGATCACCCATGGAGTGCATAGTGGACGGACAGCACCACAAGACTCCGCATTTTCATCCCCGACACCGGTATCCACCCCCCGGAATGACCCTAACAAGAAGAGCCTGTGTCCGGGTTAACTGCCTCCGCACCGATGTCGGACGTTTCCGCTCCTGCTTATACAAATGGGGTATGGTCTCCTTTACGGCCTGCGAGTGGGGCGCAGAATAACAAACCGTTAATCATGTCGCCATCCAATGTGCAATCCATCGACCTCTTCATGGACTGCATGCCCTGACGGTTCTGGACGATGAGACAATCGATTGGCTGCTCAACAACTGCCCCGAGATCTAATGCGCCCAAGCAGTGGTTGGAACAACTGGCTCAAAAGGCCAAGAAGAAGAAGCCACTCTTTCGCAAATGTGAACAACAATCAAATGCAGCTGATTATTTTTGAAACAGTGGACATACAAGGAATATCTCCTATCTTCTCAAACATTCTGATTAGGGACCCAGTTCTTTCACCAGACAATACGGAAGCCCCATCATACGCTTGAGGTAGAAAATAATGTAGGTAAAGATCTTTTAGTACCACTAACATTTTTTTGAAATAAGAAGGGCATCTAATCGGACCAGCTCAACAAATCCCACCAATTTTCTTTCAAAAATTCATTGGTTATTTTCAAATTGAATCTCAACAGTCAACAGCCCAATACCACACTTATTTTGAATTTCGTCACGTGCTACTACAAACAGTTATCCGGTTTCGGATGATTTGATTTGTTCCATTACTATTGTTTGCCATGGATGCCAATGCTGAGATCATTTTAGTGTACAGTGTTTTTTAATTCAGAAATATAGCCTTCTTCGCTGTCAGCAACTAGTCTTCGAAATTTCCATGGATCCAGGTTGGGATAACTATAATCAATCATTTTCAGGAAAATGCCAGACTGAGTTGATCCACGTTTTTCATTATTAGGCCTACCTCTAAACCCGACTTCCTTAACACTAAAAGCCCGGTGCGGTCATTTTTGACCGTTTTTGAACTTTAGCGTTTCGTATTTTCGCTGTTGTTGCAATTTGCTTCGTCACACTCCTTGACTTTTCCTAACTTATGGTGAAGTTTTTACAATTGGAATTTTTTTGTTAGAGCTCTTGGAAACAGAGTATTTCGCACATCTACCTAGAAGCCCTGAACGGTCAAAAATGATCTGCACGTCATCAGGAGATTATGTTTCTTAAAAAAATGGTTAGAAGCTTTAGTAGTTTCTTTCGTAACTATGAACACAATTACGCAATAGTGTAGTAACAATCGATTGATTTTCTTTTGAGAACCAGAAACTACTAGACCAGGGTTACTCAAATGGCGGACCGCGGTCCGAATCCAGACCTTTGGATGGTGAGGGCCGGACCTGGTCTGCCTCTCAAAGGTGTATTCTATACCAAAATTTTATCCAAAATCTTGCGCCTTTGGACGTACTTTTAAAGCAAAATTCCTCGCTATCTGCATAAGTGATAGTCAATCAAAGTGTTGGTTTGGTGTATATTGCAGCGCACACCTGATTTGGGCTTGTTATGTACAGGGTGTTTCACAATTGTTGAAACAAAGCGGCAGCTTCTAAAACCTTTATCGATGACCTTATTCATTTTTCTCTTTCCAGATTGTCATA
>JGI24159J19872_10002742_pt1 | contig 21326 bp, 11 predicted proteins | sample Ectturendosymbi4_FD_19872 | JGI IMG/M metagenome (IMG submission 19872) | reverse complement strand
TGTATACTGTATTTGTTCGATTGTAAACCGCCGCTTACAATCAAGGACAATCGAGGGCGACTTACATTTTTTTCTTGAGCTTTTCGAAAGGTCTTGATCAGGGGCTCAACGACTCGGGTCGCATATGGCCCGCGATGGCATTTAGTGCGGGCTGCAATGCTTTTTGGGAATTTTCAAATAATTAAAAGTTACGTTATTTAGGTTATTCACCGGTATTTAAAAGAGCTCGGCCAGGGAGTGAACAAGTTCGTTTGAAACGAACGTAGAGGCGGCTAGAAATGATTTGCCTTGAACTCATATGATACCTTGCTCAGGAAATAAGATGTAAAAGCTGTTTCTAGTAAAGTTTAGGTACCGCCATTGTTGCGTCAGCGTCATAATACTGTTGCGATCGGAAGTCCCGAGCGGCATATGCGCAAAGCTTCGCACTGTGGCAGCAAGCAACAATGGAGTTAACATGCCATGATCACTCTATTATTGCTTGTTCGCGCCACATACATGTATGGTGTTGTTCTTCACGCACATCCCGTTCGTGGTGAATCACACATTCAACGCAACACCACCGGAGAGGTTGCAACAATACCAACATTCTAGAAATTCTAACCAGAACGCCGTACCGGCAATAATTCTTTTACCGGAACGACGGGCTGTTCCGGCTTACTTTCACCTCTGCACTGATCTCTTTGAAGGGTTGAATTTTGAACAATCATTTTTCAAAACCGTTTTTTAAGGAGCTTCTTCTTGCAAAAGTTTATAAAAAATAACCTATGCAGTCTCGAGACTAAGAGCTCGAGACCGAGACCGAAATCCTTCGAGACCGAGACGAGACCTTCGAGACCGAGACTCCAAACAACGGGTCTCGAGGCCCGTCTCGAGACCGAGACCAAGACTCGACCAAGACCCATCACTGGTAGAATATCACTCTGTGCATGCGCCCATGGCTTGAAGTCAGAAATTTCGGTTGACACCGGATCCGTCAGTGGTCACCTCTGCTTGCTGTTGCGCTTGACCAAACAGAAAATTGTTCTGATTGGAGGCAATGATGTCCGTATCAAATGGCGCGAAACACCCAAACAAATGGATTTTATGGTCGACTGCGCGGAGTTCCTGCAGAGTGAAAAACTGACCATATGGCTGCCGCCAGTACCGCTGGTGCTGCCGCATGACCGACATCAGGCAAGGCAACAGTGTATAACATATTTCGGTCAGCCTATATAATAGATGTTTTGTTCTGTCAGATCTACAGATAAAACAAAGCTCCAACCGGTCTTGGTAGGAGTAGGAGAAAGTAGGCCTAATAGTAATATTATATTATTACTAATAATAAATACTGTATACACTTAACACTAACAGTAGGCAGACCATCACCATGTCTGGCTTTCAGTTTGGAAGGACTAAAATTAAAGGCAGTGGAACTGGAGTGGCTACAGGACCGCCTGAGGATATTCTTATTTGAAACCTNATTCGGCTTCCACCTGTAANATGACAGTAACGCATAACGAGAGTGGANTAGGCTTGGCATAAACATAAGTCATACTAAACGTAAAAGGTTACGTATTAAACGTAACCTATTCCTAACGCTAACCTAACGGTAACCCCTAAACCCTGAAGCAAAAGTTTAGAAAATTAAAAAAAACAAACTAAACTTGTCCCACAAATTGAAATGTGCAAGCAATCACTATTAGTACAAAAACGCAAGGTGCTAAGATCAGACTCAGAGGCGAAGCCATAACCATTGGCATGGTTGATGGTAGACTTGAAACCTAACAGGAGGGCTACCAGGTCGATGCTGCTTGAGTGACAAACTGACCGATTTATTTGAACCGCGTCATGCGAGGCAGTACGGTGGAATAAGTTTTGTAAAAAACCCATTGGGGCTTCCGTAGCTACTTCCTAAACCTAAACTTCGGAAACTTTTGAAAAAGTAAAGAAAAAGTGGTCTCATGAATTGACATGTGCAACCACTAGTGCTACCAAAATGAAAGTCGCCAATTGAGGTGAGGCCAAGGGCTAAACCGCAAACCATTGGCACAGCAGTCCTTAAACGCATCTGCTACGCTGCGATATCAATGCTGTTTGAATGACAAACTTAGTGTTCTATATTTGAACCGCGTCATACAAGGCGGTTCAATAGTCACTTCCAAATTAAGAACCATATCAAGTGAAATTTAATTGCTAACCTTTACAGAATATCTGACCAATTCTTTTATGTCAGTTGCTTCTTAGAGTAAAGGATTAATCTAGCAATTATTTTTTTTCTAACCTTTCTATCCTTGTGTAAACTCTGACCATAACTAATAAACCCTATCCCTAAACCCTAACCTTAAACTGTAACCTAATCCTAAATCTAAACCTCCAAGTACATCAAAAGTGCTCACAGAAAGATTGTGAAAACATATAAACTGATCTTAATGCGGATCTCTATTAGCAAAGGCAAACAAACATGTTGAGAGCCAAACCGTCAATCCCTTGCATAGCTGGAATAGACACTTCCCACTCGACCAGGTTCACTGTGCTGCTGATGTCACAAACTCAGCATTATATGTGGCACAAAGCTAGATACGGTTTTCAAAGCTGCATACAATTTTTTAGTTCTTCGAAATAGAAAACTGGATATAGTCATTTGGCAGCAAACATCTTTACCTGTCTAACATGAAGGCATTGCCTTCTGTTCTGCTTCATCTGAACCTTTGCCATGTTTCTTGTCTTTGTCTTATGTCTGCTAAGGCTTTGATAAAAGTTTATTTTCTTCTTTCAACTATGAACCTTGTTCTCATAGGTAATTAAGTATTAATACTATTTTAGCTTGGTCCTCACAGCGTGAATTGTTGCTAGAATGAGCATTTCAGCCAGCCTAGGATGAACTTGCTTGTAGAGACTCAATTTTTCTCAGCACCCCTGATCCTTGTTAAAAAAATTTTGGTTAGAAGCTTTCTCAATTGCTGATGTCAGCAGTCTATTTAGTCACAGTGAGCTTCGCATCACAGTTGACATCTGGATTAGTGCCACAGTTTGTCAAAGTGCAAGCTGTCAGTGTAATAGAATTGTTGGGGCATGAACTCTGTTGCCCAGAGATGTAGGCCGCTCTAACATTCAGCAATAAACTATTATCAAAAATTATTAATTAAACTACATCAATATTCCATCCATCCTATAACCTGTCAAATTGATGGCAGGAAGTAGCAGACCTGGTGGTTCATCTGTAAGCCTTTGGTTCAAAGGTTGCAGTTTTATATGGGATGCGACACTCATGGACATCTTTACCCATTCGTAATTCATTGCCACTACCTGATCACTGCCCTTCAAGCTGGCCTTGCAGCAGCAAATACTATGACTCCAGAACATTAAAAATGCAGATCTTTGAAACACCTGCATATTTCAGTCAGTTGTTACTGCAAAGAAGAACTTCCTTTTATGTGTTTCAGTTTGTAAAATACCTCTTTGCAAAACATGAATTGAATATTTGAAGTATTGCCTTTGAAAATAAATCTGGGTTTTCTGCACTGATGAAACAGGAGATTCCACACTGCAAGGTACTCACTGTTTCTTTTATCATCATGGTTTGGCATCAAAACCTGAAATTGAAGAAAGTCCCTGATATATTTCTGTAAAGACCATCCTCTGGATTAGAGGTCATGCTCTAAATCACCTCCTCTTTAAGTCACTTTTTGAACATCTCGGAACTCAACCTAAAGTTTTACTTTACCACCCAGAAGCCCGCTGGCTCTCACTTGTGAGAGTTTATCAAAGTATTTCTGGAAGAACATTATTGTGATCTGCTTGAAGAGTTGGGATCATAGGAATTCAACCAGATCTTAGTGTAGTTAAGTGACGTGTTCACTCCTATGATTGATATGAGTTTATCACTAGAGCAAAAATAGAAATATATTGAATTGCTATGAAGAGCAAAACGCATTCAAAGATAAGTTTATTCTGTGGTGTCGGTGAGTGAAAAAAAGGGAATTATTTAGAAAAAGGGGAATTAATTGGAAAAATAGTCAATTGACAATCAATGAATCTTCAAGTTTTATTCCTAGTGTTTGTGAAGAAATTATGGCTCATATGTAAGTGCTGTTGTTGCAACCACTCCGCTGGCGTTGCACTGAATGTGCGGTTCACCATGAACGGAATGTGCGTGAAAAACAACACCATATATATGTGGTGCGAACAAGCAATAATAGAGTGATCTTGGCGTGTGATCTCTATTGTCACTTGGCGCACTTGCCGCTTGGACTTTTCCGATCGCAACACTGTCAACATGGGATAGATATTTTGATACAGATAAGATGGAAACTTCTGAAGAATGGATTATGAATCCATACTCCTTCAATTTGGATAAAATGTCAGATGATGGAAAGCTTAAAGAAAGTCTTACAGAACTGTGTTCAAATCGTGCTCTTGAAATGCAGTTTCATAGTAAAATTTTGGAAGAGTGTTGGTCAGGGATGTAGTGGGGTAGGAATGCATTCCCACACGTCCCAGACCTTTTTGCACTAGATTACATTAAAACATGGCCACAATCTCAGATGTGCTAATGACATGTAGATTTGCACTGCTAGTCAAAATTATATTGTGAAACAGGAAGACCCAGTGTGGAAATTCTTGTAGGCCAATCCTTACTTTGTTCAAACTATTTGGTGTAGTCTTTTTTTTTATTTGGTGTGGGAACAGCATTCCTACACCTCTTTTTTTAGCACTACACCCCTGGTGTTGGTACTCAGTTATGGATATTTTTCCTAGATTTTCTGAAACTGCACTAGCTGTGCTCATTTCGTTGGTGACAACATGCTTATGCAAGTCAGGATTTAGCACCTTTTTGCTAATTAAGATGAAATCTAGAAATTGCTCGGAATGCACAGGCAGTAATGCATGCTGTTATCAGCTGGGCTACCATCGACTTAGACACAAAAATAAGGATGACCAAAAATGGACATTTATCAGCATCTTTTATATTTAAACATCAGCATAAGTGTAAAAATCGTTTATGAGATTGTACTCATGCACTTCATGAGCAAATAAAAGTGATTGTAATAAACTGGCAGATGAATGAATATGTCAGCCATTAAGAACCTGTCAACACAAAAAATTTACATTTTACGTGGTGGTCTTAAACTTTTGGCCAGGAAGGTAGGAATGAAATTCTAAATAATTTGTTGCTTCAAATCGATCTCTGACATCACTGCTGAAAATAAGATAAAATAAGGACGCAAGTCCAAAATAAGTACATTTCTTAGAAGTAAGTACAATGAAGTTTTCTAATACAGTCTGGAGTCCCTTTCATAATAAGGACAAATCTTACAAGGATGGTATGGTAGTCCTGGTAAATGGTTATCAGCGACATAGTTATACATTTTTTAAACTCAAACAAGAAACAGGACCAAAAGAGTCATTACTGAACAGAAAACTTTTAGAAGTCAGCCTTTTGATTTTATTACTTTATATGTATTTCAAACCAGTGATTATTTTTTTAGAATATTTTCAAATGTTAATCTATGTTGTCCTTTCTAGTCCATATGTTTGATTTTCATAACACATTTAAAAACTCAAATTCCTTTCTAGATTATAAATTATAAGGGGTGTGAGATCAGGAAAATATTAGGGGTGCAGGCATAAACAAGGTTAGGTACTCTTAAAAAAGTCAGAAAAAGGAAACATCACTCATAGTGTCATTGTCTATGACTAAATGCCATATATTAATGCAAGATATGAGATGTGCACATTTGGTCACATTTTTTTTCTTGAATTACTGGCTCAGGAATGATGCTGGTGTCAGTGAGATCTCAGACACTCACATCACTCTAACCTTAAAAGCTCCAAATTTCTGTAATAATACTTCTCAGCAAGGTAAATCTGAGCCTTGATATTAATTACTGAGACATATGACTCAGTTTTTATGTGTTAATTCTTGCAGTGTTTTATTGACATTGGCACTTACCTGTCTCTCCACTTATTGTGCATACAAGGGAATTGAATGATGACATTTCACTGTTGATAACTCTTTGGTTGTATCTACTTTTCATGTCTTTTCTATGATGTTGGTAGATCTGTTCATTGTGTAAGTGCAAATAGGACTGTGAGACAGGACTGGTGATATATCAAAATATATGTCTTCTCATAGCCATACTATGCCTACAACCCTTGTATCGAAATATCAAATGGGAATTCTTGAAATGTCAGTTGTTAGAAGACAGAATTTATTTATAGTTATGTCCAACCCAAATAGCTTTCTGAGCCAAAAATTATGTCATTATCTTAACCAACCAGGGCCACACATTGAATGATATGTTAATGAGTGCCACAAATTGAATGGCTTATCTTAGCAAACTAAATCAGTAGAGGTCCACAGCATCAGTACCACCAGTGTGGGGCTGTACCACCAGCATGGGGATTTAATTTATTAGTAGCAGTTTGTTGTACCACCAGCATGGGCGTTGAGTAGAGAAGTGTCTGTTCATACCGCGAGCAGGGGGATTCAATAGAAAATCTAGTTATTGTATTACCATGAGTATGGGGACTGAATTTAATAGCAACAGTTTGCACTACTAACGTGCCAAAAACTGGTGGTACTGACGCTGCTGACCAGCCCCCAGCTAAATTTAGCTTTTAAAGCCAATGTACTGAAGGCATTCATATCCTAACTGGAGTGGTAAGTAGCAACAGACTTGATAAACTGGCACTGAAGACCACCTGCATTAAAAATGTCAACTTCAAGATTATCAAAATAAGGACAGGTTGTCAGTACATAACAATGTTTCCCAACCGGCACCCTAGGGTCTCATTTACAGTACTCATGGGTGCCGTAAGCTAATGCGTCTTTCAGTACATCATTAAAAAATACATTTTCAAAATGTCATCAAACTTTAAAGAAAATTGCTATGGGTTTGCCACTGTGTGCCGCAAATTATAATTCTTTTCCGTTGGGTGCCACAAGCAAAATATGTAGGTAAACACTGGTATATATATTTTTACTANAAGCAAAAACCTAAACTGGTCCACATGTGGCCTGCGATTTGGACATGGCTGGTTTATAACTTGCTTACAGTAACTATTTTGTTTTATTAATGACTACATAGATAAGATTCTCTGAAATATATGATAACACCATACACTTGCACTGCATTATTCTAGGAATCAGGTCATTGCAAGTGAACAGCGTAAGTATTCCAGAAAGTGACAACTGTACTCTTTCCCTTATCAACAACAGTTTCAACTAAGGTGAATTTCAAGATCTATCAATGTATATTACAATCATCTTCATTTGAAACAACTCCAAAAGTTTTGTGTATATAGCTGTAAGTATAAAGATTTTGTTTTTTCGTGTACTGTGATTAATCGTAGAGCTAGGGTTGGCAATTAACAGCCTGCGGGCCAAATGTGGCCAGCCACATCATTTTCAGTGGCCCACGGAAGCATTCACAAAAAATTTTCAAACATAATATTTCTTCCAACTTGCACAGTAGATGTTAGTGTTGAAGCTTACTTGAAACGACTATTACAACTGACTTGCGTCTATTTCCATTGGAAGGTGTGGCTCTCTGGTAAATGCGACCTTCCCAAAGTGGCCCCCAAAACAAATAAATTGCCCACCCTCGTCAAGGAGTTTGAGGATAATGGGAAGAAGTGCACTGCAATTTCATATGAATGATGAATTTAAGTATATATCACACAAAATACTGCTATGTGGTTTATTTATTAAATACATACATTAGGTTTATATCTATATCTACCAAAAATTTCAGCTACCTAAAATAGTGGTTTCACAATTTTTTATTAGCATTTTTATGGAGAGAATAATGTGTGCATCTTCATTAATAGACTAGTGTGTGCACGTTGATTTATTTTTTGAATAATTTCGTTGTTGCAGCTCCATCTGCTAATATTAGATGTTTCAGCTTTGTTCTCTTTTCTTGTTGAAATCAGTATTATATTTAGTTAATTAAAGAAATGTTCCCTATGGTTTCACATTATCTCTGAAGTTTTATCTAAAGCAGAATATATTAGTCTGATTCATTCTGTCATTTGATTTTTTGGTCTAAAATTATAGCTTGCTTGAGGTTGGGACATTTAAAGCTTATGAGAAGTTTAGAAAGGTTGAACACTTATGTGTTTCTTATACATTGGTACAAATTTAATAAAAACTCAAATACTATTGTCCCTTTGTAGTATGGAAGTCACTTGCATAAAAATGATGAAGCACAATATTGCTATGAAATAAGTATTGTTTAATTCAGACTCAGTCATATGGATAATGCAGGAACCCTATGAATGCAGATACATGTACCCAGAAAAAGTATTGGTTAACTTAGCAGTGTACCTGATGTATATGTTCATACATTCCTATCCGTTTGGTGGAATGAATGACCTCAGCATTCAACATTTCTGTGTGCTGGTGAATGTTTCATTGCTGAACAGCTGTATTTATGCTGGCACAACCATACATAACCATGCTTTTAATTTGTTGTTTATTCTGCAATAAAATGAAACAGCAGGTGGAACCTACTTTTGTTTCAGGCATACATTGGCAGATAAAAAACAAGCTTTGTTTGTTTCTCTATGCACCTTTTCAAGTGGCATATGCTAGTTCTGACTTTTAGTTATTTTAATTTTATGAGATTTTTAAGCTCAATAAGGAATTGATGATTTTACAAAACAGGCATTTGCTTGAGTAATTTAATTGTAATTATGTTAAGATTGTTTGTTATTTTTGTAGGATGGAGTTGACATGCTTTTTCTGTTAACATAGCTGCATTTTTTCAAGCTACTAATGTTAAAGCACTTCTACGATGGATTCAAGAAAAGAAAGTGATATAGAAGTAACTATGGTTGTGTAATGTCTCTCAAGATGTCATGTAAGTAACAGTTTTACAATATTTCACAATCCTTGTGTGAGCTGATTTGGATCTGGCATTCCATTTGTGAAATATATTTTTAATAACTTGTAACTCCCATGAGTTCTCACCTGTAGTATCTTTGAGTGAACAAACCAAGCTGAAAATATGATTTTCACTTGAAAAAGTTAATACACTCCAGTTGGTAACAGGTAAAAGATGTTTGCCTTGATGCTTAAACAAAGTCGAGTGTAATGAACTGAAGAGAACACTATTCTTTTACGTGCAATGTTTGCTGAACACTTTTATAGCAAGCACATTTTTCTATATATATATATGCTGCATTTTTGTGCAGCCCAGCAGCAGACTAAAGACTTGTTTGGTTTAACAACAATAGTTGATTTATTAATGGAGTCTTATTTTTGTAAGTTTTTCCACAAGTTTTTTTTTGTTTTTTTTTCCACAGATAAATTTCCACAGATAGCCTTACAAAATATTTTCGTGAATAAAAGCTACAAAGTTTATCTGTGTTGCTTTATTTTTTGACTGAAGATGGATTAAGAATAATCCGAAACGTCTCAAAATCAAACATGTATAGTTTTTTGAAGGCTTTTTTAGTGTTGATGAAACTGTTAAGTCTATCCCAGTTTTATGCTCCACAGATAAACTTTGTAGCTTTTATTCACGAAAATATTTTGTAAGGCTATAATGTAATCTTGTTAAGCTAGCTGCAAAAGAAAAGTCGCAGCACTGTACCTACATTTTAGTTCAATTATTTACTGGGTTACAAAATTGCTCCTTAACCAAATTTGGTTTACTCCCATGAAGATGTGGCTGCAAATATGCATGCGGGTTGTGCAAATGGTTTTCTTTTTGCACCATTCCAAAATTATCCAACTGTTGCTGGCAGCCATGTGGTTTTTAGTTAATTGCTTTACCGTGCGAAATTCAATTTAGTGTCATTTATTCAATGATGGTAGCTTGTTTGCAAAATATTGTATTGAAATCTTATCTTAAAACATTGTCTCAGAATATTCAGCATATTAAAATCGTAAATATTGCTAAAATCTTCAAACATTGTTAGTAGTTTACTCAGTGGATTTGTTGGGGGTATTTTGGCAAACCTAAGTGCTAATTTCTTGATTTACAGCTTTGAACGATTCAAGCCTCATGGCAACAGCCTTGAAGCACCATTCAACAACACAGGCTGCTATTAAGGTACTTAACACAATGCTGGTAAAGGCGAGTGAAGTGGAATTTCCATTCAACTAGCTGGTGTCTACACTTGAAACGAATTTGAATTCTTAGTACATGCCTTGAATTTTCATCTTGATTGAAGATCTGACCATCTTGAATTACTGTATGTGATAGTCATGCGTTTTGCTGCCTACAGCATTATGTGTGCGAACCATTTACAATGATTTCATCATTGCAGAATGTCTTTATTTCATTGAGTGTATCTGTTTAAGCATGCACATGCTTAATAAACTTGTGTTTTCCTGGTGGGTGTGGGTGAAACACAAACATCTGTAGTTGATGCATTTGTTTATGCATGAAAAATAGCTGTTGAAAACTTTTTGTTGCTTAATGTATGAAGCCAGCTATGTCCAACTCAAATGGCTTACTGAGCCAAAAATTATGTCACTATCTTAACCAGGGCCACACATTGAATGGCTTGCTTTCATCTTAGCAAACTAAATTTAACTAAAGCTAACGTCCTGGAAGCATTCGAATCCTAATTGCAATGGTAAAAGACATGATAAGCAGCACTGAAGACCACCTGCATCATAAATTTAACTTCATGGTTATCAAAATAAGGACAGGTTGTCATGTAGGATACTTTTACTACAGCGAAAACCTAAACTGGCCGGCACAAAACCTTCGACTGGGGCACGGGTTGGACATAGCTGTATAAAGCATAGCTTTCTCATTTCTCTGGTACTAAGTATTTGTTGTGAAGAATCAAGATATATTTTTCATGCTAAGCAAGTATGTATACATATGTTTTCATTATTTTACCAGTTATACCCTTCCATTTTGAATATTGTTACATGACAAATACTGCTGTGTGAATCATGCCCATTACAAATATCATTTCATGAAAAAAATAATTAATTTGTAGTGGAGGAGTTTGTTTTTTTAATGCACAATGCACATTGGTCAATTTTTTTGGCTTAACTCAAACTGCAGTCGGTGGAAGTTTGATGCAACATCTTTTGTCTCAGTGAGCTAATGTAGCAAACAAACATCTGCTACTCCATCCACGCTTTTCACGTCACCCCGAATCCACCCTGATCATCAAAAATTCATGAAAGTGGCTGACTGTTCCAAATCCAGAGGGCCTATTGTTAAGGAGATACGCTTCATGGACTACTATCTAAACAGAGGCTTTTCAGATATTTGCTATGCAAACATGAGGTTGAACCCAATTCAAGAGATATAAGACCGACGTCAGTTGGTGAAAATCTTCGTAGTTTGATTGACGCTNCGTAGGCTAAAGATGCTAGCGCATTTCAAACTGTCTTCCNATTTAAGTCTTTCAGTTATGTGTACAGGTAGAGCATGGTCAGCTACAGCAAGCTGCTTAAAATTTCTATTTTTCCACATCGTTTTAACTATATTTTATTCAACGAGTCTGTGCAGTTTAAGTTGCAGTATGATTTTCGCAACAGTAGGTTGGGTTTATTTCTGCTTTACTGTTCTAGATTCGACGATACAAACTGGAAATGTAGCCGTTATGTTCTTGTACATGTATGTTGTGGGCACTGTGTGTGCAGTATGCTTTATTTTATCCGGTCACTGAATAAGTGTAGAAAACGTGCAAACTAAGTGCATGCATTTGAATTACAATAGATTTACTCACTTGTAGATTTTTCCCTAACTTATTGCTGCAATTTGTACTTTATAGAGAATGTTTTTTTCAGTCGCTGCAGCATCAGCTTGAGTGCTTTGAACAAATTAGAAACAGCACTAAAGAGATTTTTTTGCTGGTGAGTTCTTTAATTCAGTGTTCGACACAACAACGCGACTATTTAGCAGTTGTGATTTCCGGATCGTCCATTGCACAAAAAATCTTGACCAGCTGTTTCTTGTGTTAAGTAAAAATAAATTCCAACATTGTATTCTACAAATTTAAGTTTCAGTGTTTGCCTGTCTTGCTTTTAAGTCTGGCAGAAACCTTAGGGCAGCGTTAGTAATGTAACTGAACAATGCCTATTAATGGAGCCTTTGTTTTGCGCTGATGTAAAGCTTTTGTTAAGAACTTTTTCGTTAACCAAAAAGTTCCTTTTGTTCTACCGTAGTGGACAATAGTTGTTTGAGGCTTTTTTGTCAGTATCTTAGTTACCTGTACGTGCTACTGTTGGTGTATCGATTTACTTGGCGTCCCTAGTTGCAAAAATTATATCTCCTGTGGATCATGAAAGTTTTTTTCTCAAATGTATTTGCGTTTCGTGGTCTTGCGCAGTGTTTGGGAACAACCTGGCGTGTAGCTTCCGGTTGAATGTATTTTGATGATAGCTCCCATTAAACTTTTGTGGTTTTTCGATAGATGATTTGTAAAAGTCTTTTAAGGACCTCAAGTGCAAGCAATTATTTCCCTGTTTCATTAAGTTTTTACGATTTTTCGTGTGTTTCAAACCCAATTTTGTTTTTTAATATTTCGTTTTTCTTGTTATAGACAGAGAAAAATGAAAAAGCTTTAGAAAAGACAACAAACAATCTGCTGCTTTCCACCTCGCAATATTTGTTCGATCCCGCCAATAAAGATGCCAGCAATTGTCTTCGTCTTTCCAGCACGTTGAAAGAAAGTTTTCGAGGCAAGTTTCTTTTGTTTGCGTCGACGTGAATTTGAATGGCTTCTGTTCTTATAAACCGTTATTTGATTTTTTTCCCAGACGATGCCGTTGTGAGAAACCTGCTTCCGAAATTTGAAAACATTGGAGATGCAGGTGACAGTTTTATATAAATGCTACCCTTGGTTACGTATTCGTTGTATCTTTTTTTTGTAGATAATTTTTCCGTGGTGCTTCGACATAGTACACTTAGGAGGTTGCGTTACGTATTGCAGTGTCTTTCACCTTCGTATCACCGCAAATCAAGGTTTTTCAGAAATAAATAAGTCATCCCTCATTTAGTCGTGGTTCTACTGGATTACTTCTTGGATGCTAGGCACTTTCTGCCATAGCGTTTAGGGCGAGGGCTTTGTGCGGAAGATGTCTAACGGAGACTTGATACACGCCATCAAAATCTGTTATTGCCCAATTAGACAACAAGCGTTGTTTCCAAACTGTGAGCTGGTTTTAACGCCGAAGTAGGCAACGTTTGAAAAAAACAAAGAAATGAGAAAGCTCCGCGTTGACGTTCAAACAATTCGTTTGAAGTGAATGAATCGAAAACAAAACAGTTTGTCAGTATTGGACTAACATGGCTTGCTTTGAGTTCTCTTCGGTTGTTGCTCAACCTTTCTGTTTGCCGTTTCGTTTGAATGCACTGCTACATGTTTCTTTATATACTGTCTTGTAGGTACTGTACAACGTTGTGCAAAACTAGTACCATACTCTCCAATAAAACTCAACTCCGCGCAACAAAGCAACCCAACGTTTCTGACCCAAGACAGTTTTGCTGTAAGTTCGACACATTCCAATCAAGTCATCTTCGTTTTCAAGTAACTAGTCTCCACAAATTTATCGTTTTCAACAAAAGTTTATACCGGAATTCTTCTGTGGTTTTTAGTTCACCAACTTGTGTTGGGCATTGTAAACAAAGGGTGTTTGTATTCTTAGTGTAAAAAAACTTATGCAAATGTTGCCTTGGCCAGTTGTTACGTTTGCGCAGACGGACTATGACGCGCCGTATATTGCAGCAGACTAGAAGTTAAGCAAACCAAATTGCATTTTTAGTCGACTTCATTGCCTTCCACTCCTTGTTCTGGACGAGGTGCAGCTTCCGACCAACTGAATGGTAAGGAAAATTATGATATAGTTTTTTGTTGTAGCCTTTCGATTTCCCCTTTATGTTAGTTGTGGTTAGAGATAAAAATACATGCTATCTGCAATGAAAAATATTAAAAATGATGTGTGCGACGCGAAATCACTTTACCGGAGTTTTCTCAGTTTTCTGTTTTTATTCAGTTTTAGGCCATGCGATTATTGGTTATTCACATACTGAATATTTATCTTCGACTTACAGGGAGTTTGCCCAGGAATAACTCTCTAAGCCCGTCGTCTAAAAACTTTGGCATTGTGGCGCCGACCAGCGGTTGCATGAATCTGTCGGAAGTTCTCGCCAGGCTGACCTACAGCAGTATGCTTAACGGTACTGCTAGCGGCAATGGCAGCTTGGACAGCACCGGTGATGAGCTCATCGGCTTGCTCGAGAAGATATCTCGGACTGGGGAACAACTTAAGATCGAACTTCAGGTTTCATGACTTCAGTTTTTCGAGCAACACACGTGGTTATACTGCTTCAACGATCTGTGGTTTTTGTTCAACCCGAGAGGTTTTTCTGAAAACTTTTACGCGCCGATTCTCGATTATTGATGCGTAGCCTGCGAGCTAAGTTGTCAAGTGTGTTTTTATTAATTAATGTTGAAAACGTCTTGCTGAAAAACGTGATAAAAAAAAAACTAAAAAAGTTTATTTTTTACGTGAAAATTTGCTATGAATCGCAGATTGGGTCTTACCTTTATGGTTTCAACCTGGACTTCATTACTTTTTTGATCAAAATATGTATTTTGATGTCCAGCAAAGACCTACAACACCTCAGCTGCCATTTTACAACCAGTTCGATGATATTTGTAGTGGCTTAGTGCATTTGAGTTCTGGACGATACCACAATGTCATTTGTATTTTAGGAATGTTTGAGGATTATGTTTGTCCAGTGCGCATTTAACCTTTGTTGCATGCGTACTAATGTAAACACTCTTTGTTGAGTTTACATATTTGTGACAGCCGATTTTCCCCTTTTTAATTTGACCTAATCCTTCACTTAACAGGAAGCAAGGTTGAGAGAGTCATCGCTATTACGCGAAGTCCAGCGTTTGCGCTCCGGTCAGAACGGCTTTCGAGCCACAAGTCCCGAGTCGAAAGAACGGAGCACAACTTCAGACCTTCANAGCAAATGCAGAAAACTCGAAGACGCTCTGCTTTCCCTGCAAGATGAAAATATCAAGCTNAACAGGTTTACTCAAGATGCTCCTTACCATATTCTTTACATAAACCGCAAGCGCAGTCTATCAGATGCAATCAATTGAGTGCAAAATTATAATGTAATTTCGTTTTTACGTCTCGACATTAGCGTTAGGCCATGCCATGTTCGGCAGTTGTTTGGTAATTTAAGCCTGTCTTGGAAATTTGGTGTATCACTCGTGTGCAGCTCTATTTTATTTCCATCAGTGCTGTTTCAAGCCTATTTGGCATTATGCCTCGATGAAATCCTCGATTTGTAATTTAGAATGGTGAAAGAATCCCGCGGATTCTCACATTCCATGAAAGAAGTTACCGCTTTGCGAGACCAACTCAGAGCGAGCGAAGAAGAAAATCGACTTTTGAAGCAAAAGCTCATAGAAATCTCGGTGCAGATAGAAAGATTGGATCAACACCCTTTGCACGAACCAAAACAGGTGCTGAAGTAAAGCTATGGCTAATGGCAGTCTTCCGAATGTTACGGAATATCCACGTTGCTTCAGGCTGTCCATGACCTATGCGATAACTAATGGTCTGAGCACTTTATCACTTACAGTAAATCCTATAAGTATAAGCTCCCGTTATAAAATAGTTAAAACTAGAAGTGCAATCATCTCTAACTTCGCTCAGAATCGTTTGTGCATGCAATATAACTGAGTTATATCGAAGCGATCAGTTGATTTATTTCATGTGCGTCACGTAAAAAGTTTGTAATTGCAGACAGCTTCGATTGGTATCAATGCCGACGATGACTGCGGCAGTCAAGAATACCAGAACAGCAGGTATGTTAAACTGATTACTGCTCTCAGCATTTTCTTGCATGCAACTTATTTGGCAGTGAGTGCAATGACACTTGCTACTGCTGTTGTGCCTTATGCACATGCCTTGACATTTTCTGGTGAGAAATATTGGTGATGGACATGAATAATGAAAACAAGCACTGTAATTTTTTTTCACTGTAATTTTTTTTAACCAGAAAAACACTGCAAGCTCTTTGTTGATCGAGATAAAAGAGGATTAGTTGAGCGTGGTGTTGTTTTAACGGTAATGTGTCTTTGTTTTCAGGACGCAGTGTTTGGAGGAAGAAGAAACAAAATACAATCGTGCAGAATGTGAAAAGAACAAAAGCCTTTTACTGAGAATAGATGATTTACACAAAATCTTGCTTGATAAAGATGCTCACATAAAAGAATATCAAGGTTTGCTTTGTGTGTTTGCATCACCTCAGTGAAGTTTCTTATCTTAATGAGGTTTTCAGCGACATGTTTGCTCAGTGGCGTGGAGGTTGCTCGTAGATAAGACTTGCTTTACGGGAAAGGATCTTTCTCTGCCTGCGGCGTCACCGCTTTGACATTGTAATGGTAGTTGCGCGTATGATTGCTGCCTTGCCGTTGCCAAATACTGCTCAAGGCTTTTTCACGTCNGCAATGGATGTGTTTCTGTAACTCCACGTTGTTGTTAGCGTAGAAAATAAAATGAGTTTCTCATCACTGCAATATGTTGGATGAATAATCGGGCAAAAAACACTTTTAAGAGCAAAATCGAAAAAGTGGCCATCACAGGTATTTTTATAATAGCCATTGTCACACGTCGATGGAAATTGATTATTTTTGCTCTATTGAGATGGTCGCGCCATAAAACGATTTGCATTTTATGACGCAGAAAAGATTCAGAAAGCGAGCGTCGAAAGTCGGCAGTCGTTGTTGCGTTGCGAAGATCTTGAAAAGAAAGACGTGTACAAAAGAAAAGAGGTTCTTGATTTGTGCGATAAGTTTGAAAAGATGAAGAAGCTGTGCAGGAAGTAAGTGAACTTCCCGAGTTAATATCTTTCAATAAAAACTTGTTTTTAAAAACTCTGTGCGAGCTCCATCTTGACAAGGCTTTTGGTTTTTCTGTAACTTCTGCCTCGTTACTGAATAGACGCGTGTGTCAGGTTCCTCTGTGCAATGCTACCGAGTCGTAAAACAGCACCTGGCAATTGTGCATTCTGGTGTAACTGCTCTCTCCCTGGTGTGTCGACGGTATGTGTCGCTGTGTGTCTGTGCGTGTGCTGCCAAGTACTGTGTCATGTCGCGTCTGCCAGCTTCGCATTCAGCTGCAGTCCGGCCTGCCCCGTACAAACGTTACATCACAAAGAAAACACGCGTCTCGGAAACCTTCATACGATAGAAAGCGGGAAATACTTTTCGATCCCCTCCTGATTTGGGTCTTAATCTGTTTTTCAAATTTGCAAAAACAGCGAGTTTCACTCGAGCTAGTTTACTACACCGTGAATACAGCGATTTGACTGTGTGCTTGAGAAGTGGCGTATGTCAGGGCAGTAACACCAACGCAACTTTTCAGCTGACGAGGATAAAGTTCTTATACTCTCTTGATGCATGCATTGCAGCAAAGTTTTCCATTTGCGCGAAAAGGAATTCGGTTTTATCCTCAATCTCGGAAAAGAAAGACTGTGGCCTATTCCGCGATATTGTTCTGCAACAGATGCTTCTTCTTACTGACAATTGAATGTTTCGCTTGTTGATCTTGTTTTAAAATATTCCTGGACACTACTTCAGCTCCTGAATGTAGACCATGGCTTTTTAAAAGCAGACCTAATGTCTTGGCAACAACGTAATGGTTATGTTACTGCTCACAACTTTGTGAAGAACCGAAAGGTTGCCACTGATGCTTAAGAACATGCCCTTCCTTAATCTTCTAACAGCGTTACACGGGAGAAGTTACACGAAATAGAAAGTAGCAGGAATATTTAAAGGAGAAATGTCAGTATGCTACAGCAAATACTATGTGAAACTGCGACAGCTTGTTAAAGAGTGACAAAGCAGAATCTTCATGGTGTTGGGAAGCACTTGGAATTTTTATGAAACTAGAGCTAAAAAGATATGAGAGAAACCTGACAATTACTTTTATTAACTATACACCTGACAAACTTCTGAAAATGTACTGCTGTTAGTTTTTGTTTTCCTAAGATTAAGCCCTTGTGTTTTTCACGTACCATCCCATTGTGCTGATTAGTCTATAATGCTTTTGTTTAACTATTTATTCAGATCAACTAAAACCTGGCAATGGTATCTCATTTTGTATGATTTTGGCATTAGTTTTTTTTGTTTGTTATGTGATTGATAAAGTAGTCAGCTTCATTCCTATGCGTAACGTTGCTTCATGTAAACATTTTCTACAGGATAGCTTGTGTTGATTTATGGCAAAGAAACTTTATGAGAGTGTGCTTCAAAATGCACTCATTAAGCTTCTGGCTGATCATTGCACTATGGATTACAATATTCAACAATTTTTTTTTCTAAATTCTCTACTTAAGTTTCATACAAGTACCAGTAAGCATCAAAAACCAAAACCTTAGCCTAAAATCATCAAAAAATCAAGAAATCTTAAATATCTCAAAAAACATATAAAATAATCTAGTAAAATGTATTAAATGCTTATAGGATTATGTTAGTTCTGGTTCATTTGAAAAAAAACTTTTTGTTCTAGCTCTTTCGGTTGTTGAGATCTTGCATTTTTCTATTTGGGGGGTTGTTTCCATGGAAACGCTGATAGAGGAGGCGTCGAACAACAACTGATCCAACTTGTTTTCATTTTTGTGAATGATGAGGACAACTGCATCTTTTGACCAACTTGCCTAGAGATCTGAGACATTCGCCCAAAATTGGTACGGCCTACTGGTCGCACGGCAGATCATTTGTTGCTGAAAGCTTTCGAAAAGATTAATGTAAAATATTAGAATGCGTTTCGCTGAGATAACGACCATGTGTGCTCTGGAGATGGTATAAGTGGGAACAGCTTTGGAGATGAATTTTCTGAATCGTGTACAGGTCGATTTTGTTCATCCTTAAAAAGCTACTCTGATATTCAGAAAATGTTACCAGAATAAAAGACCTCAATTTTTGAAATGTTTTCTGAAATTGTTTTCGTCAACTCAGCATTGCTTCGTTGATTTTACCCCAGAATTGATATGTTCGTCATTTCAGGATGGATTCCGAACTACAAGATTACAGAAACAAGGAGCGCACGGAATCGACCCGAAGCTGGGCGTTTCAGAACTCCTTGCAGAAAGCCGCGCAAGAAAACCTTTCACTTCGTTCTTCCCTAAACACGGGTACATGACAGATTGTAAATCTTACTTTTTTCGAAGAAGACAAATATGTACATGGTTGCTTCTTATATGAGAGAATGTTTGGAGGCTGTCACTGACTTAATCGGTAAATGATGAAGATAAACAATAAAACAAGAACACATTGTAATTTGTAGATTTATTCTGCTGAATACAACGAGGTAGTACTGTAATAATACGATTACACTCAGTTTTAATACGTCTAATATAACCGCATGTTTAGACCGTGCTATTACTAATTGAATCTCCTGACAAGTGTCTTTATTGGATTTTCTTGCTAAAGGTGTGGTTGTTATTTTGTCAACTGTCTCATTTTTTGTTTAAAAACGTATTCGGACGTAGGTGTCGAAATCGTGTGTCTTTGTGGTTCAACGAAGCTGAATTATCCATGCATAAACTTTAAATGTAATTATAACGCAAAACAAATCCTTTCACAATTTTAAACTACCGAAAAATGCTAATTTATGTCGTAAACAGAATGTTTTTTAAATATCATTGTTATATACGTAGAGCTCAAAAAATTGACCATGGATAAATTACTCCTCGAGAAAGATTACGACACGCTGAGGAAGCGATATGACGATCTTCTGGATCGAGTGGGTCAAGTGCGTGCGAAGCCGCTACCCCCCACTGGTGTTGCACTGCGCTCGAAGGATACTTGTTCTGGCTTTGCCCCCCAACGTGACGTGCGTGATATTGTCTCATCACGGCGGCTGGTTGTGAACGAGAATCGTCCTGAACAAGCGTCACTTCGCACCTGTCCGTCGTCTGCGGGCTGTTATTTATCTCCGGTTCACTCCCGCCACAAGCGATGTCACACCGTACCGAGATTCGCGTCTGCTGGACCCGGCGCCCGACCAAGCGAGGCCCCTGCTTTCAGCAGCACACCGAAGAAGCTCATCGGTTCCAAGGAAGCATGCTTAAGAAGCGCACAAGTGAACGACAAGGGAAGTAAGTTCTTTCCGAATAAGCTCGGTTTATAATTTAAAATATATGTAACTTCTACTCCAAGAGACCAGCGTTTTTTGTAATCCAAAAAATCCAGCGTTTAGTTGTTATGAACAAAAGCTGCCACATTTGCTTTACATGTGATTGCTCGCAGCAGAACGATACCTGGCGCGCGTTGTAAACATGAACGAAGTGGGGGCGCGGGCGTTTGTATGAGCAAGCGAAGCCAAGTAAGTCATGCGCGAACCGTAGCTCGGTGGGATGTGCAGAGAGGGCAAAGTTTAACGAGGCATGAAAACTATACTGACGCTCTCACTGTCGCGTTTCTCTTTTTGGTTGAAAATGGAAAAAATTGCGTTCAACCAAAATATGGTTTCCTTTACTAAAACATTCGTGTGGATGTTGCTTTTAATAATAGTTATTTTTTTGTCTTCGTAAAATTTTTCATCAGACCACACTCTGCAGCTGAAAGAATTCCATCTACCATACCTAGCTATGGATAGAAGTGCAGAAATCTAATCACCCAAAAACTTCATTAGCGGAGCTGGTAGTGTTATTGCGTTGTTTTTGGGATTTTGAAATTGTTAAAGCTGTGCATTGCTCATGCTAATGCACTTAGATAAGATAGTTGTCAAAGCAGTCACTAACAACGGTATTCCTGGAATCGATGTGTTTTAGCTGTGATGTTTGTATACCTACGGAAAGTTCAGTTTAGCCGGTCGATGTAATCACATCCGTAAAAGCTAATGACTTCTTGTTATTTCGCTCATTAACAAACAAAGGTGTTGTGTTGCTTGTTCAAGCCGATTCGAACAGTGCTACTATGGTTACTGCAGGCACTGTTATATTCTCACAAATTTGCGGAGAGTGTGTTGTTCCAAGCTTTCTAAAAACGAATAATTGAAGAATACTGTGCTTCAACAAAAGTTGACTAAAAGTTAAAGCCGAGCTTCGTCTGTAGCGAAACAGATGCTGTCTTCAAGACAGGATCGTTGCGTTTGAGAGACCGGACCTTCATTCCGATGTTTAGTGTGGCAGTGTCAAAATTGAATTTGTAGCGTAATTTGTAGGTTTATACTTGAAAAAGTTTGAAAATTTCTGAAGTTTGCCTCAAATTTTTAATCGGAGCTAGTCAGGACGACGTTATTTTTTCAGAGTTTGAGCAAGCAACAACCAAAACCTGGCGATGCGCCTGTGGGATTGCAATTTCAAAAAACACTTTCAAAAATAAGCACT
>JGI24159J19872_10002739_pt1 | contig 21332 bp, 10 predicted proteins | sample Ectturendosymbi4_FD_19872 | JGI IMG/M metagenome (IMG submission 19872) | reverse complement strand
TGAGCTGGTTAAGTTCATGTGCTTTGACTCAACATTCAGTTACCGCGCAAAGAATTTCTCATCCCGCGTCCGCCCCGCAAATGCGGGTACCTGCAACCCGCGCGGGTCAACCCACCCCGCGCAGAACTCTATTCTACAATCAGGTCGATTGAACCTGTATTAAGAAATCAAATAGGAATTACAATAGTGATAATGTGAACCTCACAAAGATCTGTCCGTGTTTCGGTTTTGATAATGTAGCACAAAATGTTGACACACGAAGATCTAAATATTCGAGACTTCAGAAAACTTCTGAGGCAGCTGTTCGCGACCCCACAGCTACTTCTCCGCGACCCACCGGTTGGGAACCACTGCTCTAAAAAGTATCGAAAGAGTAATTTCATGTAATTTTTCATGCTTTCCAATAAGCTGTTGCAATTCTACCAGCCTTTTAGTCGACGTCCATTTCCTTCAGTTTAGCACAATTTCCTCAAACATCAGTAATTAAGGAACGCTTTAAAATGATTTAAGTATGCCTAAACAACTAACCATTGAAGAGCGATAACCTTTGATGAGCGAGCGTACGGCGAGGAGTGGTTTGTGAGCATCATTCCGAGTTGTGACTTCACACGCACCACGGCACTCACGCACAAAGTGCTGAAGGGATAACTGTTATGGCTTTTGCATTTTGTGTGAACTCTAGCTGTTTTTTCCAGAATCCAACCCAGTCTCTTTCTTCTTTCAAGCAACTGAGCTACCAGAGATGGTGCGCCCACCGTTTGGAAGTAATTTCTCAGACTGTTGTTTTACGCTTTGTCCGTTTCTCAATCAATCTTTTGCGATTGTTTCTTAGTGTCAAAAAATTCGCAATCAATCTTGTTACGATTAGGATGCAATCAAAATTTGACATTTTCTATCCAGCGGCAAGGTCCGAATAAACGTTTACATGGTCAAAAACTGAAAAGTATAAAATCTTTTTGCCTGAGTATCAGCTCAACTCTGACGCGCCAACGCTTTAAAAAATAAAGCACAAGTTTTTTGATCAAAATCTCGTGCTGCAAATAATTTCCTTGCTAAATATTTTTGAACCTTGACAGGTTACCTGCAGCTCGGCGGCGAACCCGGTTATCCTGGAAACCAGTTGATAATGAAATGCGATGCGTCAACCAAAGGAAAAAGAGCAAGATGCCTGCACACTGACCAGTCAGTTGCTTGCGCTACTCGTTAGCAAACGTCTTACATTGGGTCATTTATATTTGGCTCTGGCTTGAATAGATGCTAAGTGATAAAAGTCAATCTGCTAGAAATGTTATCCTACTGCAAATAATTGTTTCGATTCAACTGCTACTTTTACCCATTGCAGTTACGCAAAGTGCCGCGTCACAGACATGGCTGAAATAGCCGTAGGCAGTGTCGTGTGCTAAATACTACAGTAAGTAATTGCCATATAGCCTGATTAAAGCTATCACGAACGGAAGGGTCTACGCGATTAGTTGCGTCATTCCCGTCAAATTACAGCAGGGTTTTAGAAACATTCGATAATGCTTCTTTGTGTGGCTACATTTGCAGGATTTAAGTTACGATAAGAAGGAAGCCCATCTTGGAAGACCATATCGAACATACCAGGCTTTATTAACAGCGTATTGTACCATATTCTGCTATTGAATTTGCAAAACTGGAAATATGCGTTGTCTGCGTAATGTGTAATAAGAACTTTGCAAACGCAAGGATATTTTCAGCGAAAAATTGGGTAGTATAGTGAACGGCACAAAACCTTATTCTTTCTTTGACTTTAATTTTTAAACTTTTATTTCAAACCTACGAGCAGCCAGTCGAGAAAAGATTAACATCGTTTCCCAACATCGCTCTAATAGCAAGTCCAGGCTTGTAACCAGCTTGCAAGTCCTGGCTCGTAACCAGCTCTAATAGCAAGTCCAGGCTTGTAACTAGCTTGGGACACCAGGGTGTGCGAGGAGTGCTCTGAGGGGCACAAATTTTTAAACAATGTCCAATAGTTTTGAACTATATCCAACACATTTTTCCAGTGGGGGAGAAACCCCCTGAGACCCTGGTTACGGGCCTGAGCAAGTAATCAAAAAACATTACGACTGGTGTGTGTTTTGTCATTTAAGGCGAGCTTCAATTGTAGTCGAGTAAAAATCAACAAAACTGGGAAACGCTCTTTACATAAATGTACATGTACAAACATTCGTGCAATAATTCCTTTTTTTACAGATTTTCATGCCGGCGGCTACGTTGTTGTTGGGACGAAAGAGAGAGATTCTGCTATAAAGCCGTGTTTCACAGTACGTGCTTTTCTTATATATTGTCAGGACTACGGAACTTTTACCCTATTTTGTTAGAACATTATTAATAATTTTTACCGTGTCATTAGGCCCAACTGCACTGAGAGTAGAGACAAATAGTAAACGCATGTTTGATACAAAATATGTTGATTTGTCTGTATTTGATAAGACATAACACATTTGTCACCTGAACTACTTGACATACACATCAACACTGGTAAAAATTATGTGGACAAAGAAGACTTATTGCACTTCTTTTATAAACCCCTGATAAGCCCTGTTGCAATAATATCAGTGTTTCGCAAGGGATATAAACATAACAATCTTACAAGAAGGATATCCGCAATATAAAAAATGCTCAATGCCCCAAGCAGTCCCGTTGCCACGGGGGGGATTTGGGGGCTAAGCCCCCCAAACAAAGCTCCAAGTCCCCACAAATTGAAACATGAAGCACTATAAATCAGTTGAGTTTTTGTCAATTCTTAGAATGTCAAGCCCCCCCACAGAAACGCAAATCCCCCTTATTGAAAACTTTCTGGCGACGGTTCTGGCCCCAAGAGTGATTTGATTTTAAAGTATTGCTTTGTTTTTAGCCCCATCCTACAGACATGGCTTTCAGCATTCTTCAAAAACACGTTGTTTGTATCCTATTTAGCAAATGACCAATATAATGTCCTTATACACTCATGAAACAAAGCAAAGGGTGGCTGTTTATGTTCCCATTTTGTCAGGAGTTCTCAACTTTTGGAACTCGTTTATTCCCTGTCATGTTTCGATAATTCAAATGCCCCCAAGGCTTTTTTTTCTTGCTACTACAGATGCATATTTTATAATGGATCAAAGGACAAAGAGCGACTTGCAAACGAGAAAGTTTGAAATTCAGGGGCTTAAAAAGCAATTGCTATGAACCGAAACAGTATCCTACAACCGAAAATACAAACTTTGAAAAAAGATGCGTTTGTTTTGAAAAGTGATTCAGTCAATTTGCCCCGATAGCAGATGGGTTTACCCCGTGCCGGCAAATTTGCCCACGTGTTAGAGAGCCTGGATTGCGCAGAAGTATTTGGGGGCGAAGCAGTACATGAAAGAATGCTCTCACCGTTGCCAGGTCCGTAGCCATGGGGGGCATTCAGGGCAGTTCCCCCAAAATTNTTTGTGTCTCCACAAGTTTTGTTGTGCCCAAAAAAATTTGTTTGACACATATACAAAAACAAAAATATTGCTCTCCTAAAAATGCATTCCCCCAAACCTCAAAATCTGGCTATGGGCCTGACCGGTGCTCGTAGCGGTGGTTAATTTTGAACTTAGTGGTTCAATTGTAGGCGGATTCGTGGTTAGAGACAGTACAGACACCTCGACAACTCGACAAAGCACACATTCGCTTTATAAAGGCTGTTCTATTGTGCCATTCAGGTAATCTTTTTACTTCACCATTGGATGAGGTCCTTTTTGTTTTGTTTTGCGCACCAGAAATTTATTAAGAAATGATTGCGGTACTGACATATGCCTCTTTATCCTCCAGTTACCAAACTTCGTCGAAAGTGCGCTCCTGGTTTCCGAGGTCCCCCACATTGCAGCGGTGAGTGATATTGAAGAAGCATCTAGCCAGGAACTGTTTGTCAATAGAAATTACCGAACTGGACGCCGTCTTTTCTTAGAAATCAACGAATGCGAAAGCAACCCGTGTCAAAACGGTGGAATTTGTACGGATCAGGTCAATGGATTCCGCTGCACATGCAAACCTCCATACAGTGGTGTAACATGCAATGAAGGTGGGCTATAGTTAAAAATGTTTCCTCTCTGATTAAAGCGAATATGACAGTCATTCGAGCAGTGGTTTTCAACCTGGGGTCGTGCTCGTGAACCATTTTGGAGGGTCGCGAGTAGATATTTTTATGTACACAGCTGTATTTGCTTTATTTGAGTTTCAACTGGGGGTCGTTGGGTTATAGTGGGCTGCTACAATGGGCCGCGGTACAAAAAAGGATGAAAATCACTCCAAAAATTCTGACGTATTTTTACCTTGCAATAAAACGACGTAGGTTATTCAAGTAATCCAGTAACATACTAAATGCCTATTTCAACCACCTTTAAATCCAAAAATGCGACCAACATCACATATTTCTTCGTGCGTTAATGTCTTCGCACCCACACAAAACGCAGTGAAATTCGCGCACACGACTAAACAAGGAAATCACAGGTAGGTGGCATACGACAAATGTAGATAAATGTGGCAGAGAACACACGCAGTGATGTTGCTAACTAATTTAGGTACTTTGAAAGAACACAAACATACGTTCCAAGCAGACCGATACTTTGCATGCAGGGGGCATTGGGAAGCTGCGAAGGACCATGGATCATTTGGCTTGTAGTCCTCCCCGAACCTACTTATAATGCAAAAGGGGATCAGGGATAGAAACCAGCCTACCCGCTTTGCTGGCGTGTGCTCAACCAACTGTACCATTTTGACGGTATGGTATGTAGTACTGAAAGTTCCGAAGGCTTCACTTGCAAAACCCGCTGTGAAGGTTTTTGCTGTACAGATCGGTCACTTTTTTATTATGTTTTAGTTTAATCTGTATTATGATGGACTTTTGACACGCTTAACACGGAAAATAAAATCAACCTTAGGCCTTTCCACATGACACTTTAAAGCGTGATTCTCAACCCGTCCAAGTGGACCACTGGGAAACCACCTGAAGTTTTTAGTGGTCCACGGAAAATTCCATAGATTCTTGATAAAAAGTTGCTGATATTGTAACCTTTACTGTACAATAAATTATGTAAGAAATACAATTTCGACTAGTTGTTCATGAGATGTCAGCATGGCGAAGTGGTACTTCGGGTATATTTCAATAAAAAATGTTCCGTGGGCCAAAAAAGGTTGAGAACCACTGTTTTGTAGTGGGTTATTAGCTCACTTCCCTGGTCACGTGACACGATTTCTGCTGAACCTTACTGCTTGAGTGGTCAAATGAGCTTTCGGAAAATAGAGTGAGACACCACGCTCGTGTAGTTGCTTGGTTCGTAAGTGAGCTAGTTGGAAAAAATGCGTTCGCGAAGCAAGTACCTCAGCCTTGGCACTAGCCTGAACGCCTGCTTTTGGTTGGATGATGCGAGAGTGGATTTTAATCACGTCTGCTGTTTTGAAATGGTACCACTTGTTGGTTCTATCTTAGTTTTGCAATCCATAGATAGTATTAACGCCATCAAGCCGCTGTGTGGAGCGCAGTGAAATACTGTAGGCTACATAACATGGGCAGATTGTACAGCAGTATATGCTAGGCTAGACTACTGTTTCACTGCAGTACTTAATGTGGTGTTGAAAAACATCAAAAAGTGAGTTACAGGTCCTCGAAAAAAGTAATGAAGTTACTAGAGCATAAATTTGAATGAGTATTGTCCATTAGAAAATGCCGTTGCAATTTACATACAAAATAGTTATTGCGGATGTTGGTTTTCCCCAGAAAATACTGTAGGCTGCCATGTTTGCTGGAATGTTATCTAATGGTGTTTCAACTGCAGAAAATTGGTTGTTGTAGAGGCATGTGCAGGGTTGTGATAAATCCCTTTGTTTTGTCTGACGCATGGCTGAAATTTTTATGTTGCAGTAGTCTGTGCGAAGAAATAATTCGTAGTCCTGCCCTGATTCGTTTTTGTGTTTTATCACTCGAACAAGCTGGGTTTTGTGAAGAGTAATGAGTCCTACTGTGCCTCATAAGTGCTGTCGCAGGAAACGGTTCCTCGTTTGTCATATGTAACTGGAAAACCGATACAGCTCTACAGCGACCAAAGGAATTAGGTGACTCGTGAAGCTGGTGGCGCTAGCCTGAGGACCGCAGCACGGAAAACCCAACCCAGTCGCTCTGAAGCTCCGTATAAACAGGCAGCTCCAACGTTCTCGTCTTGTTTCAACTGCGCTGAGCTCTCTGACGTCACAGCTTCATTTAAGCGCACTTGTTAGCGCGGCCATGTAAATGTGTCTTCATTGTCGACTTATGATCAGGGACGTAACGAGGGTTCACAATTCTCCGGGCACCGAGACACTATGGGGGCGTCGAAAAATCCCAACAATGTCACAAGTACTTTCTTCAATACAGAATATTTGCTTCCGCAAGACCTCAGGTTCGAATACTTACGGGGGCACCAAACTTGCTTCTTGCCCCGGGCGTCATCTACGTCACGCCCCAGCTTATGAGCGAAAGTGATTATCGCTGCTGTAACTAGGGCAGAGACACGTAAACGATAAACGAAAAAGACCTTAACGGAACAAGCACGAGTTTATTCGATTCTCGCAGCGCAACAGTGGTGTTAACCTTTTGAACGTGAAAACAACGTTACTCTTTAATCGTTTGTTTTGCACAGCTTGTTACGGAGCTCCTAAAGCTCCATCAAACGGTTTCGGACCCACCTATTCACCGAATCTGCCGGCCGGTCCTCCTTTCGCTGTTTCAACAGTAGCCATGTACGGTTGCAACCCTGGGTACCGTTTAGTGCCCAGCAGCGGTCGCCTGCTGTGCGATGGGACTAGCACATGGATTCCCAACTCTGTTCAATGCCAAGGTACGTATTAAACGCTCATACTTGTTTGAATTTGTATGAATCGATGACCTCCATCCAGGGGCGTACCGAGGGGCAACGCACAATGCCCTGGCGCCGAATTACTGGGGGGGGGGCGCCGAAAAGTTCCAACAATGTTGTAAGTACTTTCTTCAATATTATACATTTGCTCCCGAAAGACCTTAGGTTCGAACATGGGGATGCCAAACTTGTTTCTTGCTCCGGGCGCCATCTAATGTCGGTACGCTCCTGCCTAAGCCTCTTTCTCATTGCTCTAAAACCCTGCACAGGTACTCATGGCCATGGAAGAGGCGTAGTTTTCCATGCATCCACAAAGCATGTTTACGTTATTCCAAACAGATTGTTTTTTCCGTACCTTTTTCTCAAAACTAACGAACGTGTCTTGTCAAAAAAGGCTTGTTGTTTTTTTGGCTTTCAAAGCTGTTGGGAAGGGTTCCAGTTTGAGACAACACTTACTGTTTTAGCGATGATGATTGAACTGGTGTTTCAGTCTCATATTCTCATTGGGCATTAACGTCTGCAGTCACAGAAAAAAAGGGTTTGCTTGAGAAGATATAAAATTGATATAAATTGCTTTAAAACGATCGTTAAACAACGAACCGATCTTACAGCTTCTTATCACCAGAAATATTCCTTCCGTTTCACCAAACCTTGCAAGCATGAGCCCCGCATTGCCAAAACGCTGCAGTACGATAGCGTAGTTTCAAACTACCGTATGAAATCTGATTAAAGTTGGGTTTATTGGCGCAAATATCAAACAATTTCATCCAAATTAACGTTAAGGCTCTGTGACACCGAAAGAAAAACATCTTTGTCCACACTGGTTGCAAACTTAAGCATCAGTTCACCAAACGCCACCGAGACTTTGCTCTAGGCCTCTTCAAACCATTTGATCTTCCTTCAACGCTTCGTGTTCCACCATGCCCTGAAAAAAATTCGGTTTATTATTGATTTCTGCCAGGTTGCGTCAATCCACCACCTACTCCGGATAACGGTAGTGGTCCTCATTTCAGCATTTCCAACGCTCCACCGTACGGTGTTGGAACTAAAGCGAGTTACAGGTGCAATCCAGGATATGAAATCAATCCGCCTGGTGGAATGCTTATTTGCGGTCATGATTTGCAGTGGTCGTCAAATGCGGTTACCTGCTCAGGTAAGTTTTACCACGTGTGTCTACTTTGATTGATTGATTGATTGGTTGGTTGATTGACTGATTTGATGAGAATGACAAGATTAAAATTATCGGTTCTGAAATCCGATTCCAAAACTTCGTCGTCTGGTTTTGTTTAGCACGAAACACTAAGTTGAGATTTATTCGTGAAAACTCGATTGGGCGATCTGAGATATCGCACAAATTCTTTTGAAACATTCTCAACTAACTCTGCCGATATTGGTCGTCTGTATATTTTGAGGCAACGCAAACAGCTTTCTCTTTGAATGTTTTATGCTATTTCCAAAGCTGTATTGCAGCTGGTTCTTTCTATGGAACTCTCTTACAAATGCACGACGAAGAGTCTTTTCGGCTCTAACACGCAAAACACCTTTTGTACTGAAGTTAAAAAATAAACGCTTGAAACACGAAACATATAATTTTGAGTTGTTTGTACACATGCTGTTAACATTTTAGATCATTTGAAAAACACAGTAAGTCAATAGATTGCATAATGATAACAAACGTTTTGTAACACCTTGCATACTAATCTACAGAGGTCGGTTTTCGGCCACCCACAAATAAGGTTCCACTACTGAACAAAAATGAATCATTCGGTTGTTTTATGGTAGCCAGCTAAAATTATATTACAATAGTTGGTTTGCACAAACAGAAAGTTTGTTGCTTAAGACTGGCTGTAAAGTAGGCCTAATAACCAGTTGCTGTCTTTGATAGTTGCTTCCAAAAACATTTGAGAATTTATTTGCTGGTGTGTCCCAGGTAATAATTTTGTCATCGTTTGCAGCGATTTGTAATTTTTTAAACCATGACGTAGTTGGAGATTAACAATGAATTGAGCATCATCATAAAAGCAATGAGGAGGAAAGCAGTTTATTGCATTAAAATCAAATATTGTTTTTCTGTAAGAAGTATTGTAATGGTAAGTAACAGTTCATTGAAGGGAACCAGAAGAGTTTCACCAAAGACGTTCCCAGACGAGTCTGCACAAAGGAATGGAAGGACTTTAAGCTTTATTCGTTCGAAGTTCATGAAAAACTACTTTACCATTAAATCAGAAAATTGTTAACGCATTCATAATTTTTACGTTACCCCTCATCACAAAATTTGTTCTTTATTTTTTACATGCAAGGCCCCCTGCAAAATAAAACAAGGTTTTCAGCTTAAGCAAAACCGTCTATTCCAAATATATTTACAGAACAAAGCTAAAAACAGAAATCACGCAAAGTATGCCACTGTAAGCAAGTATGGCAGTTGAAGCAAACGGCCCAATTACTTTTTACCTTGCATCTTTCCTGCTAATTGTGCTTCAAATTCCGGCAGAACAATATCTAAACGGTTGTCAAACACTCCGTTTCGTTGTGATTAAAGTTTCCAAATAGTCTCAACAGTATAGCAGCCAAAAGTAGTTAGACCGGCTGCGTACAATCCGCCGTCCAGTCCAAGGAATTTTGTGGCCGAGTTGATCTATATGCAAAATATAATTACAGCCTGCCCTTATCTTGAAACAGACAAATCAAAAGAAAGTTCCATTGTACTCGCTCTGTACTCCGCCTAGGAGTGTCACGAGTGGTCTACAGGCCCCATTTGCGTTTACTCTGGGCCGTGGGCCACACGGCAAGTTTGGCAGCGAATGCTGCACTACTGGCAGGCCAATGACAGCGCCACGCGTGAGCTTTCGCTTGCACCCATATGCCGAGCACGAGGCTGGACAGGGCGCAAGAAGAACCGTTTATCAAGACTTCGATGTGAGCTGAAGGTCCATGTTTTGCTAATCTCACAGATTAGTCGTTGTTTTGCTAATTCCAATACGGCATTTTCGATGAAACGGTCCTAAACAAAATACCATTTCATAACCTCTGTACTGCAGCATGGCAGAGTTTCATATATTCATTGACAACACAACAGAGAATTGACTTTTACCTTGTTATTCTGTGAGCATTAAAGTTGCCTATGACACAGCCACGGAGTGAAAACACTTTCAGTCCCGCACGGGCCACTTTTTTGACCCGACCTTTGCAACTCCATAACTCGCCAGCCGATTGGGCTAGAGAGCTATCCAAACCATCCACGGATTCAGCAAGTCTTCTGCTTGAAATTAAAAAAAATGTTTTTCGTTTTCGGTTTGGAGTTCGCTGGGGGGACCGCCACAAGTGGGGGTGTTTCGGCTTTTTTGGCTACCTTTACCTGACCCTGGACTCTAACCCATTAGGCCATTATTTTGGCTCAAGATTGTTTGAAAACTAGGCCTAAATCCGCGTCTTTAGAGCCCTTGAATAACTTTCTAGCATATCTGTAGCCGAAATTATGGACAACAAAACAAATTTGGTGAAATATCTGCACCTACAAACCCCAATCTGGGGTGGAATACACCCCTTTTCTAAGTGGTCATCACTCGCCAGCTGATCGAGCTAGAGAGCTGTTCAAATCCGGTCTGAATGGGGAAAGACTTGTAGTTTAGGCTAAAAAAGACTTTTCGCGGTGCGATTTCGGCCTTTCTGGCCATAGTTACAAAACCACAGGATGTTTTGACAGGTCTGTTAAAACAATCCATGACGTCAACGTCCCGTGGGAGTTCAAAAATCGAGCCAAATCACTGGCGCGAAACCGCACGAGATTTAAATGCATTCTAGGCTATAGTACGAGCTTTTAGAGGGTTTGATGGACTTTCTAGCGTTTTTAGTTGATACGTTATGGCAAAAAGGGTAGAATCTTAATTAGGGAAATCCCCGCTAATCCCCTGGGACATTCCTGACATATTTGGAATATTTTTGGCATAACTTTTGAACCAGAAACGCTAGAAACTTGATGAAGGGCTCTAAAGACGCGCATTTTAGCCTAGTATCTAAAACTACTGCGATCCAAAATATTGGCGCGTGGGATTGGATGATGACGTCACATAATTAACCAAAAAACATGCCCCCATCATGATCCCATTGGCCCAAAACGCCCATCCAAATTAAAAAATTTTTTTTTATTCTTAACTACACGACGCCACTAGTCATTACAGGGTTTGAACAGCTCTCTAGCTCAATCTGCTGCCGAGTAATGACTGGCCAAAGCCAAAAACTGGGTTTTTGACCCATAATTTTGGCTACAGATATGCTAGCAAGTCAATCAAGGGCTCTATAGACGCGGCTTTTCATCTAGTTTTCAACAAAACTTTGAATCAAAAAAATGGGTCCATGGGTTGGGGCCCAGGGCCGGCCAAATGTGGCCAAAATTTCCAAAACGTGACCTCATTATGACGTCACCTCTAGAAATCACCCCACCGAAAACGAAAAACGTTTTTTTTTTCGATATCAACTAGAAGACTTGCTGAATCCGTGGATGGTTTGGATAGCTCTCTAGCTCAATCGGCTGGCAAGTTATAGGACTGCAAAGCTCTGCAAAACGCGGGACCTAAAGGGAAAGTGGCGCCGTTATTGCTTTTAGAGACAGGATTGGAAAGCTTTCAGTAGCTTAGAGTTTTGTTTTGCTCAGAACGAAATAAACCATTCAATATGCAGCTCTCACTATGTAATAGCGACATAAGCTTGACCCATTATTGCATTTCAGTTGGACATACAGTAGCCAGTCAACAGAAACTAATAGTACTGTAATTGAACCTTTGGCTAAAAAGAGCAACGTCAAGCGCTTATGTCCAATGATTTGCAAATGTCAACGAAACTTTCGAGTGAGTCAGTTACTCATCAGCTCTCACATACAAAGACACCGAAGTTACTAGAAAGAGTTTGTTGATTTTATAAATATTTACTGTCTTTTCTATGACAAAATAAACATCTATTTATACACTCAACAACAAAGAAATATAATTTCATTAGTGTTGTTTCAAAAAATGTCGAAACGTCTTTGCCTAAATTTGTCGGGATTTTGCCCAAATTTTTGAAAAATCAAAACGTTTGCACCTACACCACTCCGCCAGATATATCCAACCCTTGGCAAGGTCAAAGGTTCTGCGCGATTCAGTTGAAAGTTTAGCTGTTGTGCGTGCAAAACATACTGCCAACCTGTCCTTATTTTGCGAAGTTTATTTTAATATTTTTGATGCAATGGTCCTCAGTGCAAAATTTCAACGTTGGTGCAGCGACATGGCAGATTTCTATGTATTCATTGAAACCTAGGTGCAAAATTGATTTGAAAGGTTTCTTATTCCTATCACTGTTGTTTCATTGGAACTACAGTAAACTGGTTTCTAACTTGCTGCTTTATTAGCATTAAACTTGCCTAAAAAATCACAGTTAGGGAGAGATTAAACGCGCGAAAAAGTCTTAATCATTGCAGTTAGAATTCAAACGTTTCCAACACCTTAAGCTAAATTTTGATTTGCGCAGAACAAACTAAGCCATTTATTGTGCGGTCCTCATTATAACAGAGACATAAGTTTTTGCCATTAAGGTATTTCTCTTGGACATATTTGGACAACAGCAACTAATAGTCGTTAGACGTTTCGCAAATAATAGCAATCTCAAGCAGTTATGTCCAATGATCTGCGGACATCAACGAATGTTCAACAGACAACAAAATCCATGCCAAAACGGAGGAACATGTATGAATACTATCGGCGGATTCAAATGCAAATGCCCTCCTTACTGGACAGGACCTTTGTGCAACCAAGGTAGTTGCCTTTATAGCGAAGGTGGTGGAACCGGTGGGCCACATGGGCCTAGGCCCCTCTACTTTTATTTCTGGGGGGGATGGTCCCCCCACTTTTAAATCTCGAAGTTTGCCTAAATAAGTTCAAACAACACAATTAGCATTGGGTCCGTTGCTAAAGTAAATCGTTTAATGGAAAAAATATTCCAGAATTTTGGCAGTATTTTGTCAATATTATTATAAGATATTGTTTGCAATTTGGCAGTAAATTTCGCAGGATTTCGTAATTGTTTGGCAGAGTACACCATGCACGGTCTGTCACCCTGCTATGGCTTGCTTACCGCGTTGTTGTTGAGCAGTGTTACCAGATGGTGTAATACAACACATTTTTTACATATATGGTGTAATTTTAAATGCTTGTGTGCATGGGCGTCGGAAGCTATTTATTCAAGGGAGCACTAGTGGATTTTTCCAAAAGTTTTCCTTAGGGGGGATCAAAAGTGGTGAATTTTGTTTTTTACCACTCAAAACTAAAAGAACAGGCTTTTTTGCTGAAATTTACAAATTCCTGCACCCCTTCCGACACCGGTGCTTGTTTTGTAGGAAACAGTTCGTTCCACACCATTTAAAATTTGGTGTAATTTCAAGCGTTTTAACACCATTCTGAATAGCGAAATTTTGCTGAATATTATACGCAAAATGAACTGTTTGACAGATCAATTTCAACTGTGTTTTTGTTTTTGCATTGCCAACACTAAACAGCTATATTTATTTCTGCATTGCCAACACAACTGACATCCTTGTAGACAACTTGCTAGTTGCTACATATGCTTTGTCTTGTCTTTGCATTCCGGTGTCTAATGCAGTTGTAGAGTGAGTATTCAGTAATGTTACTTCTGTGTTCAAGATGTGGAAAAGTTGTGATTTTGATTTTGGCTCATCCATTGGAGCCCGATCTGCCCTATGCAATTAAGCATTTAGAAATACGTTTCATATCAAACTGAATGATTTGAAGCAATGAATTTGCATAGAACACTGGATTTGAAGTCCAATGCAATGGACAGTTCCCATTTCGAGAATAGTTTCAAACGAACGATAAATTGTCCAACAACTCGGGCTGATATGAATGCGCCTAGTACGCAGCAGAGATGTGGATCCGGAGCCAAAGCAATTTTGGATGGCTGGAGCCGGAGCCAAAATCTTTTAGATGGTGGAGCCAGATCCGGAGCCAGAGCCTGAAGTTTGGGTTCCGGATCCACAGAGATAGTTTGTGGGGCAAGCGAGTCATACAAATAATACAGTGTTTTTTTCTGATTTTTTGGACCAAATTGTTCTGGAGCCGGAGCCAAAAGCTTCTAGATGTTGGAGCCGGAACCAAAAAATTTAGATGCCCGGAGCTGGATCCGGAGCCTGAAATTTGTGTACCGGCTCCACAACCTTGGTATACAGAGAACTTACTGGCGTTATCATTGCTCTGTGACCTACGTTGCTCAGCAATGGAGACGTTATCATGAGAACTTCTCATTTATTTCACGTAACTAACGTCACAGAGCAACAATAATGCCAGTCAGAATGGAAGCAAATGGGAATTTCAGTGACGCAAGCATCAAACGGTTTGATTCAGTCCGAATAAATTGTATCAGCCCGAGAAACGCTGTTGACTGGGGTTGCCCGTGCAACAGCCTATTGGAATTTCAGGTGGTTCACCGATACGTTTTCACAGTGGTTAAATTTTGTTTTAAAAAGTGTAATTCAGACCTTCATATACTGTGTCGGTAATGACGTCATATTTCAATGCTTGTGGCGTCACCGTTGCCAATTCAAACCACAAAAATTTTGTATATAGCGTAAATTTTTTGACGTGCACTTGTGCCCTCCCACTTTGAAAAAGATTCCGCCACCTATGCTTTGTAGTAAAAATTGTAGTACTCTCTCTGAACTGATTCAAAACGAAGCACTTTCGGGAATTATGATGAAGAGAAACATTTGATTAGAACTTAGTTTGTAGATGAACTTCATATATTTTCTTGGGTGAGATCATCTACACAGAAATGAAAGTTTAAGTACTAGAACAAATCACTCATGTTTCTCTAGCCCAGGGTTTCTTAAACTAGGGTTCTAGCACTCCAAGGAGGGCTGAAATCAATTTCAGGGATGCTGCGGAAGGTAACGTTTGTGGCAATGAAAACTTTCCTTTATTTTCTTATTGTTTTTGTCAATGCTACTGCCATAATGGCTGTTTTTGTTTTGGAGTACGAACCAAGCATATGATCAAGATGTACTGCACTTGTCTTTACTTTATTCTTATAGTAACCAGGTTAGCCAATGGTAGGGGGTTCTGGACTTCCTAGGCGTGAACAAAAGGAGTGCTGAGGTAGAAAAAGGTTAAGAAACGCTGCTCTAGCCATTCTGTTCCATGATTTTCAGATGTTAACGAATGCTCACCAGACAAACAAAATCCATGCCAAAACGGAGGAACATGTATGAATACTGTCGGCGGATTCAAATGCAAATGCCCTCCTCACTGGACAGGACCATTGTGCAACCAAGGTAGTTGCCTTTATAGAAAAAATTCTAGTACTCTCTCTGAACTGATGGAGAATGAAGCACTTTCGGGAATTATATTAAGGGAAACTTTTTATTAGAACTTTGTTTTCAGATGAACTTTATGTATTTTCTTGGGTTAGGTCATCTATACAGAAATGAAAGTTTAAGTACTTATTTAAACAAATCATCCATGTTCCTCAAGCCATTCTGTTCAATAATTTTCAGATGTCAACGAATGTTCACCAGACAAACAAAATCCATGCCAAAACGGAGGAACATGTATGAATACTGTCGGCGGATTCAAATGCAAATGCCCTCCTCACTGGACAGGATCGTTGTGCAACCAAGGTAGTTGCCTTTGTAGCAAAAATCCTAATAGTCTGTCTGAACTGATTGAAAACGAAGCACTTTCGGGAATTATATTAAGGGAAACATTTGATTAGAACTTTGTCTTTAGATGAACTTTATATATTTTCTTGGGTTAGTCATCTACACAGAAAAGAAAGTTTAAGTACTTATTTTAAAAAATCACTCATGTTCCTCAAGCCATTCTGTTCAATAATTTTCAGATGTCAACGAATGCTCACCAGACAAACAAAATCCATGCCAAAACGGAGGAACATGTATGAATACTGTCGGCGGATTCAAATGCAAATGCCCTCCTCAGTGGATGGGTGACTTTTGCGACGAAGGTAGGTTTTATTTAAGTGTGTTCCATCCCTAGAACACACGGCAAGTTTGCGTTAGGACCATAGACAGATTTTAACGTATAGTGGAACAAAATGCATTTTGAGAGGAGAAACACTTTTGTTTTACTTATATGTCAATTCAAAATTTTCTGGGCACAACACATTTTTGGTGGGCGCAAAGAACTAGAGGGAGCATACCACCGGATGACCCCTGCGACTACGGGCCTGTGTTGTGTGCTATGCATGTTTGTGCTTCAGGAAACTGTATACGTTAAATACACAAAATGTCAAGCCACAAATGCTTGCCGAAAGAAACCTTTTGTGAGTCAATTTGTTTTTCACTTCTCAGATAAAGCGAATACAAAATTTCCAAATTCTTTCACAAAACAACAGTGGTCAAAACGCCACTGTCACGATCAATGACTGAGTTAAATTTTTCGACAAAAAATTTTGTCTTTGATAATCAGATGAAAAAATCATCAATGAAAACATTTCACCCCACTTTCTTAATGTGAGCAAATTCACAACGAATGAAACGACGCCTTGTCAGAACGGTAGAAAACGGAATTACCAGTACCGGATTTGATTGCAAATGCCTGACTGATTGAGTGGGTGCTTTGTACCATGAAGTTATTGTTTCTTTCATCTGATTTATGTTTTTTGAAAACCAAGCCATTGTTGTCCAACAAAGCAAAATGAACATCACGAGACTGCTTGTATACAGTACTTGGCAGATGCGAACCAGGGCCAACGGAAAAACAAATTCATGTGTGAGCAGGAACAAGTGACGTATGTGAACAAGAATACGTGAAACCGTGTGTAAACTAGAACAAGTGAATCTTACGTGACCGCAAATAGTCCATAGCAAACAAGAGTATTTAGACCAGCTGCATCCATTCCACACGCCGGAAACTTGAAAGTTTTTTGTATGTTCCAAATTTTCGTTTGTGCATGCAAAATATACTTTTAACCTGTCCTTATTTTGTGAATTTTATTGTGACATTTTTGATGCAGTGGTCATCACTACCACATTTCAATACCTGTGCACAGGGATGTAGTGCCAATAAAAAAGGTGTGGGAACGCATCCAAAAAAGATAGCCATTTTAAAACAGCTTCTAATTCATTTTAAAGCAAAACGTGAAAAGGGTGTGAGAATGCCGTTCCCACACGTTTCCGCCCCGCTACACACCTGCTTCTACAGCTACATGACAGATTCCTATCCGTTCACTGACACTTCAGTGCAAAACTAATTTCAAGCCTTCCAATTCTTTTCAGTGTCTTCCATTGGAACTAAACTGATTTCTGCCTTGTTCCATTAGCACCAAAATGCCCTGTGCCAACATAGTTTGTAGACGACTTCAGGTGTGAAACAGTCCTAATTATGATGTTAGGATTAAAACAGGGTTTCTCAACTGGGGCCATCGGCCCCACTTGGGGGCAACAGAGCGGTTCTCCGGCGGCCACGAGCAGAGGCCTTTGCTAAATAGCTCTGCCGTGGTATTGCAAAACCCAAGTGTAACAATATCAATTATTCGCCAGTAAACTTAATTTTATGGTTTTCATTATGACGCCATAGACCTGCCTTGTGACAGGTTATTGTCGAGAGTTGTAATTCGTGGTTAGAGAGTTTTAGTCTAGGTATTTTTATTGATTAGCATGGGTGCACAAGTGTTGAAAATCTTTGGAAAGGGGCCACAAAGCACGAAAGGTTGAGAACCACTAGATTAAAAACTCTCAGTAGCTCGGTAAAAATTTTATTTTGCTCAGAACTCACACATTTAATTTGCGGCCATCTTTATAATAGAGTCTAAACAAGTTTGGCCATTGAAGTATTTGCTTTTGACACAGCTGGTCTACAGCAACGAATAGTAGTTAGATGTTTGGCAGGCAGAAGCACATTCAATCAGTTATGTCCAGTTGTGTGCAGATGTCAACGAATGTTCACCAGACAAACAAAATCCGTGTCAAAACGGAGGAACATGTATGAATACTATCGGCGGATTCAAATGTAAATGCACTCCTCAGTGGATGGGTGACTTGTGCGACGAAGGTAGGTTTTCGTCTCACATGCTTTCAGTGTTAAATGAAAGTCGTAATCTTTCTCATGTTCGTTTGAAGATCAAACCTTTTTTCGAAAGACAAATTAACAATTGTTCCGGTTATGTTTTTTTGTTCAGTTGTCGACATTTGGTAGTAATACGTTTGGTGACACACAGTGGCGGATCCTGGGGTACTGTTTGGAGCAACGTCCACCCAAAACCTCTGTGGCGTCTCGGTGAATACCGCCCCTTTAATATAAATGTGCACTTTTTTGGTGACTATCGAAGTCGAAACAGGATAAAAAAAATACTCTAAAGAGTCAAATAAACTAAACAATGCTTTCACTTATTTGAACTTCCGGATTAACGTGATGGAGTTTTACCCAGTCTCTATTATCGAATAGTACCAACAATGCTATTCTTTCGTAATAATACTACTATTTCGTTTTTTCTTTCCCTCGTGAGAACCGCCCATCACTACTCAGATTTGGTAATTGAAAATGCGGTCGCTTTCGTTAGCACTGTTATCGACTTGCTGCCGGACTGTGCAAATATGGTCTGTTTTTGTTACAAGTTCATTCTTAATGATTGATGGCAACCTTGAAAGGACAAGCAGTGGCGAGAAATAGGAATGCAATGTGGAAAACTTATAACTGATCCAAGATTTTAGAAGTTTCTAAAGCAGTGGTTCTCAAAGTGGGCGGAATCGCCCACTAGTGGGCGATTTTGAGGAGTAACGGGGCGAACAAAACAAATAGGGCGATAGGGGGGCAAACCAACACAAAGGGGGAGAAAACGCTTAACCACTAATCGATGATTGAGTTGACTTCAGTTAACGATCATTGGGTTAATTTCGGCTGTTACCTCAACGCTCTCAAAGAAAAGAAACCGCTTGTGTCATAAGCGAGGTGATCTACGACTGCACCTCACTGAAATGCCTCCCAATATTTGGAACTTTTGTGAAGACCGCAAAGCACATTCATTACACTGAACTGGGGACCATGACATGTATCGATTTATTTGAATAAAATTATTTAAAAACACTACCATACCTTCTGTTTTCTTTATCAGGCTTGGGGGGCAGCAACGATGTGTCGAGAGTGTCAAGGGGGTGACTGAACAAAAACGTTTGAGAAATACTGCTCTAAAGCGAAAAAAAAACAGTTTCAGGATTGTTGCCAGAGCAATGCGTGCATAGGTGTACGGGGGTGCATACTTTTGGGGATGCAAAAAATGTTTCCCCAAACATGTTTCTTAGTTGTCCCAAACAATGTATAAACAGCAAGTCTTAATGTTAACGGTAAAACGTACCGTTGGAAACAAATTAGGATGTCTGCATGCCTCATTACCAATCGTCAAATATCAGCAACAAATAAATTTATTCGTGAGTCGTGGTCTAGCAATTCTCCATGTACAGATTAAATTCAAGCCGTCAACGTATTGCCCTGCAAGCTCGTTGATATGGGTATCTCCATTTCGTTGATCAATTGCAAACCAACAGATTTTTCAGCCTTGAGTTTGAAATGGTTATTTATTAGAAGAATATCAGTATTAGTGAATTATGAAGTGCAAGAGGTAGTATAGTTGCTACTGTTCGTGAAAAACGCCCTTCACAGCATCAAATTGAAACATCAAAATTTGGCAGGATGCAACATGTGAAATTCATTAGACTACATGAAACAAATGTAAAATATGAAAACCTAAACAGTATGAAATCACAACTACACTACTACCATACAACATGTTGCAGGTGAAGTTACTTAGTTAATTCTGTTCATGAATATTTCACAGCAACAGATTCACACTTGCAAATCTCACAACATCAAGTAAATTTGAAAACTGAAAACTTTACAGTATCATATCACAGCTACACATATTATTATAACAAAACAATTTGCAGCTGCACATCAAGTACTACTACAATGATAACTTCACAGAAGTGAATAATATCTACATTATGATCAAAGAACAATTCACAGCTGCTTTTACTAGGCACTGTCTCCCATGAAAACACAACAGCAACAATACAAACGGAGCTTCAATGATAACTCATTTGCTGATGACACACATTCAGTCAGAACCATCATGAATGCAGATACAACACTTTGTCTGCAAGCAATCCTCCAAGCAGTTTCATGTAACTTAAGCAAATATAGCACAGGCATCGCCTCAAACAACCTTTGCTTTCTCAAAGAAAGAGCTGGAAGTTGCAGTCAGTTCTTTTATTTTTTCAAACGACATTATAACGGAAACATGTGCAATTTAAAAATCATCTCATTGACGGTTAATAAATCACAATATGATTCCTTTGACTTTGTTTCAATTTCATTGCATTTGCCAAAACACCTTGCAAAACATAACACAACAAATTCTATTAATTGAATATGCTCATATCGAGCAGTTACAACTTCTCTAAGCTGATGGAAACCACTTTTACATGACTGTTTCAACTAAATTTTTTGAGTTTTCATGAAAGTGTTAAGCGGTAGTTTCTGAAACACAAAAGACGTATTCAGGAAATCTTTGTGATTAATCGAAAACAACCAATTCCACTATTCATCGGAGTAATTTCTTTCCTAAAGTTTAAGGCCACCAAAACGTTACGTGTTCTGTCGAGTAATGCCAGCAACAGACAATTCACCTCAAGCACTTATGTCCAATTGTGTGCAGATGTCAACGAATGTTCACCTGACAAACAAAATCCATGCCAAAACGGAGGAACATGTACTAATACTATCGGCGGATTCAAATGTAAATGCCTTACTCAGTGGATGGGTGACTTATGCGACGAAGGTAGTTTTTTTCTGACAAGATTTCAGCATTAAAAGAAAATCGATATCTTCCTTATGTTTGCTTGAAATTGAAACGATCGATCAGAAAGAGAGATCAAAAACTATTACGGTTATGTATTTTGTTCAGTTGTTGCCGTTTGGAAGTATTACGTTTCTTGTCATAGCAGATTATAAAATAGCATTGTGTTCATATGTCTCGGTGATTTAAGGTTGGTTTTACATAACATTTAGGAACTAGCTTCCTCTGACGTGGATCGTTGTTGTGTGGACGATATTAGTGTTTTGTGGTTGAGTTTCCAGATTTTGATATTTCGTGTTTGTCTTCACCAGCTTTTCAAAGTTCGATNTTGATTTTCCTCAAGCACAACATTAGAATACATTGAATCGTCCGTGACTATTTCAACGAACTTTCCTGTTTCCTTGAAATGTTTTGATTTTGTTGAGAATTTTTCACTTGCAGATGTCAACGAATGCTCGATGAAAAATCCATGTCAAAATGGTGGAACTTGCATGAACAAAGATGGCGGATTTAAATGCAAATGCCCTCCTAACTGGACAGGACCCTTGTGCAACCAAGGTATTTGATCTAATTAAAATGATTGGACCAATCATACAAAACAACATCAACACCAAA
>JGI24159J19872_10002735_pt1 | contig 21339 bp, 10 predicted proteins | sample Ectturendosymbi4_FD_19872 | JGI IMG/M metagenome (IMG submission 19872) | reverse complement strand
AACGTTTCGATAACTCCTGTTATCATCATCAGTGCATAGCAATAGAACTGCAGTGATCTTGCTGCAGGTTCTTATTGGTCATTCAGGAGAAAAGCGCTGTACAAAAAATTTTTCAATACTTTATGTACATTTTGGCCAAATTAAATACTTTTTCAAGGTCTTGAAAACTGATTTCAAAATTAAATACTTTTTCAATACTTTCAATACCGCGTGGTAACCCTGTAATATTGATGTGTAATACTGTACTTTAGGTGACTTCCTTTCGCAATCGGCAGTATAAAGAAATCTACACCGTTTTACAACTTCGTTGTTTAGAATCTTCCGGTTCCAACAACACGAAAAACTCACATGCGTTTGACTGATATACAATAGGTTTGATTGCAAAACAGTTTGAAGATACGCCCGGTCCTATGGGAGTCGGAAGGCGGGGGGGCAAGTGGATTTTGAAATTGACATTTTCCCATGAAATTTTCAGCAAAAAAACGTTGTTTTCGTAGTTTCGGGTGGGAAAAACGAAATTTCACCACTTTTCCCCCTGGAAAAAATCGTTCCGACGCCCATCTCCGGTCCTTGTTTCTCGCTACGACGCATGCATCACAGCCCTCCAAACGGGAGTTATAACGAGCTTTCTGCGAGCGTCATTTCAATTGGCAAGTTTCCTGATGAGACATCAAGTGCAGTATTTCCCAACCTTTTTACATAGGTGGCCCAGATAACATTTGGTAAAAATTGCTTGGCCCACTACCTTGTTAGCATAGGATGTGCTTTTATATGCAGAAACAAACACACATTATTCTATGAGCAGCGAATTTATTCCTGTATGCAATTCAGTGATAATCTTGCTGCTGAACACAATCAATGTGTTCCCATGCTTTAGTGATCAGATGTGTAGATACTGTTTTCTAACACATTTTTGTCCCGACTCCGTGGCCTACGCGCGAACTGCGCTATGCTTCCCAAGTTGAGAAGCACTGATCTAGTGCATTATGAAGCGAATGCTGTGATAGTTGTCCGAAGAAGCAATGAAGTACTTGCGATGACCAAATCTCCAACTGCAAAAGCCCAAATGCGTTCTATACGCTTCAATTTCAAAACAGGGCTAGTAGAATTCGCAAATTCTTATTCAAACAAATTCAAAGCAATGCAACCAACTTGCAATTAATCACAATTCAGTCCATAACCGCTATGGAATAAAGCACACGCCCCGAGAAAAGTTGCAATATCGAATACTACAATTGGGTAGCTGGAGGGCTGAGAGCACGGTGGAAAGGGTTTCCAAACAAACTTGCGAGAAAACCGATCAAAAAATGATATTAAGAAACGGGTGATCACTGGAGAACAATACTGGCAAAAGACGAGTTCTTAAATTTACATTGCGTATGAATTACAGAGCACCCGTTTGAGCAGCAAAACGTTTAGTGGCAACAGGTGTTGCAGAGACACAATCCTTGATTAAAGTCCGTTGAGCAGTAAGCACTGATGACATAGTAGACACCTGGTGATAATGTATATTGAACGCTTTTAATACCCAGTTATTCCCTTCAAATTGTGTGGGCCATGCGGTAAAAATTAAACACCAGCATATGGGAAATCACACACGACACCAATGAATGCAATTATGATGGCTCAATTACGTCACGCCTACCTCTGAACACATAACGCCGATTTTCGGGCGTACGAAAGCTGTTAACTGCTCAAGAAAATCAAAAACGTATCATGAATGACATCAAAAGAAATACGAACAACGAGTGAGACGTGATGTTCGACGAAGCTGGAAATGAATGACGAAGCTCCATTCAGCAGCTTAGGACTTGTTGCACGGTGATGGTGTACACACCAACTTACTAGAAGAGTTAGAATTAACAGCTTCAGGTGGCTACAGTTCAAAAGCTAGGAAAAGGCCACCGCGTTAGTTCCCGCATACGACAATGAAACAGGACGCTCATTCGACACGACGAAGGGAAAGGTTTATTTTACAACTTTTTAAGAGTTATAAATTCTTTATACGGTTGAGGTCAAAACGAAAGGCTTGAGCGCTTTAATGTGTTGGAATGCTGCTGAAGGCGTTTCATTCTGTCAAATTATGTCTTAGCTGCATGCAGGGTTAGTTACTACTTCAAAATGTACAGTTTGCGTCGGTGCTTATGCAACACTTGGAAGGTGATAACGCCATTTTGAAGTTAATCGCCAGTATTCAAGGGGTTTAGCAGTTAACACCAAGTGATCACTCATGTAAAACCTTTTGTTCAGTGAAAAAAGAGAACAAGAACGACAACAAGCGTATGTATATGCTAGTGAAAAAAGCACAAGATGTTTGGGATTGATATAACTAAACAACCGTTACTGAGGTTAACTTAACAGCAGTCCTTGATCTTGCAGACATGAAAAACAAGTAATTCAACGTAGGTGTCAACTATTCGAATGAAATCAACGAGCTCTTATTTTAAATCGAGAAGTGTCGCGCATAGTTTAAAATTCAAGCACTTTTATAAACTGCTGAACTGAAAAAGCGACAGTGGCTTCGCTGACGTTTTCAGCAGTAAGCAAAAATGCACAGTAGTGTGGGCATTTTCACACAGACGCAATAATACTTGGGCAAGAACCCATCAAAATACTCAAGTTTGCCTGGGTTTGAAATTGCAGGCTTGCATTTGAAGGACAGTTATAATTCTAAGAGATAAAAGGAGTAACTTTGTACATATGGTGATCAGATGAAATCATTATACATGAAGCCAACAATACCAATCCGTTTGAAGAAAACACAGCTCAAGCCGCACACGATTTTTAAAAGTATCATCAGCCATAAAACCATGGTTTTGATAAAGTCAACTTAAGATTTCAGCAGTGCTAATTTAATCGACTTATCATTAAGCGCGGTTCGTATGACATTTTGCAAATCCGCGTAAAATTAAACACCAAATGAACGCTACTGTCACACGACATTTTATAACTCACCAAAACCCACACACCGAATTCACCGGGCGTCATTCGCTTAATGATGTGTAAAGAACAAGCAATGCTTCGGTGAACCTGAACTTATAGGCAGAGTTGGGAACCTTGAATGAATCTTTAGCAAATCATTGCAGCTTTCCAATATGATAAGTGGCTAGCTTGAAATACAGCAACACCACCTGACTCGCCAGCCTTTCACAAGTTGCTGTTCCGTTCCAAAATCCTTGCTACGATGACGCTGTGCTTTCACTGTTGAGCCCTTTTGGGCTCCCAAGATAAGTAGAATTAACACCTGACGTTCAAATACAAGTTTGTTTGTTGGAAGGTTGCTGGTTTAAATTCATGGTGAAGACCCAAGCGAAATGAGCTCGAAGTGTCTCAGAAACTGCCCTTACCACCTTTGTTGCCGTGAGGAAGTATAATAATACCGTATGTACACGTTTCAAATCCTACAAAAACTTGGTGCGCAAAGCAAGTGAGTGTTTTGTGATTAAAAAGGAAGTATTCACACACGCACCACACACACAAAGGAAACAAAAAAGCTTTTGGAATGGATAGCTTAGTTGCTTGAATAAGAAGAAAAACTAATCTACTGCCTGTATTTTCTAGAAGTTGAAACAGGCAAAGCGCCAATTTACATACCAAAGTACGGTAAGCAACGAATTTAGATGCGAAAATTTTTATGTCTGGATCACATAAACAACTTCTAGACAATAGTCAAAACCTGGTGTGAGTGTGTATCTAGACAACTGATACACACATATCATGTTAGGTTATGAGTAGTGAAAATTCCACGTCGGAAAACTTGTGTCCATTGCTGAAAAAATACAAGCACAAATATACAATTTTTCAAACATTTCGCCACTAAATATGAGTAGAATTTCACTGTTAGAACCGTGCATGTAAGGAACAAGAAGCGCTTTGACAAGTTACGATATTCATGTGCGACAAAAGATGATAAAAACCTCAGAATAAAATAAGACATGACAAATAAATCTCCATGACAATCACAGCAACTTGCAGAAAGACACAGTTAACCATGCATATCAACCCAATACATCATAAAATTCTCAAGTCTAGCCGTAAGGCATACCAGCGCAAGCTGGCGATAAGATATTTCAGCGAAATGCCTTTTCGTCAGCATCGGTAACAGGCTTGTGTGCAAGCCAAGGGATTCTTACCATTGCTTACTTACCAGAAGAGCAAGTAAAAAATTGGCAGAGTGGCGACTTCATATTAATCAACGGACGCGCTGCCAGCCACGGCAATTACCAAGAACTCCTGCCTATCTATTACGTGCTCCGTGCGACTAATACAGAATAAAAATAAAAATAAATTTAACGAACTAATACCAACTGCTCTTCGTCCGATTGCGAGCCTTCCGACGAGAACGAGCACTTAGTTTTTGGCACGCCACGGTATTGAGCAAATTACAAATTGGACTAGAACAGCGGAACGCCGAATCACCAACATTCAAGACAGCTACACAGCGCAGTGACGCTCGTTTGACCACAGGAAACCACAAAGATGTCACGATAAGCTGATTCTGCGAGATCTTTAAAGAAACAACAGTCGTCAGAGGGAATGCCATACAGAACACACTGCGTGCGCAGTGTGGCCAATACAATAGTTCTTTAGAATTGCAAAGTGATTGAATATAAATCTATGTTGGAAGAAAATACAAAAAAACAATCTGGTTTTTCGAAGCGTTCAGCTTTGATATTTAACAATGCAAGTATAAGAAGAAAAAAATCGATGAAGGTTTTACCGATAATTTTTTAGAGAAACAGTGGAGACTACAATTATGTATTCAAGACGCAGATGAAGGCAGAAGTGAGTAAATCTTCACAGCATTTGAAACTGAAAACTATCAAGTACAGAATCATTATTAACAACATTACGTTAAGTGTAAGCAGATGAACATAAAAGATCGAGAAACTAAACTCAGGCTGCGTCAAGCACAAGACAAATTTGAGTTTAGTTTATCTTTCCAAAACTAGCAGGCAATACCATGCGGTTCAGTTATCAAGACCACTACGGTTAATTTGTTGCAGAAAATGTCAACTGTTTGCAGTTGCACCATCGGGCGACGCCAATTTATCGCAGATCACTGCAATCGTTCTCGTTTTATTGAACCAGTCTAATTTTAACGTCAAAAGCAGTAAAACCTCAAGTGTTAGAAAAGTGTACAACGTGGTCAATAAGGGAAAGAATCTGAAGCAAAAAGGAACAAAGCGCTACACATTTACGTTATATAAATGCGTAAATGCGTCAGCAGCCGACAGCCAAATATGCAGAACGTAAGACAAAAATGCTAAGTCAAGGGTGTTCGATGCATTGCCAACTAAGATAAATGTTGGCATCGTTTCTACAAAATGGCGTCGCATCGACAGCTTACAATCAAAATGGCGTCGGGCTGCCCATCGCGACGGCGAATTTTGTGGGGTCAGGCGTTGTTCGCACATTTCAACCTAGTTAGTGAGTGATACAGCCTCAGCAACGTCAGTGACAGTTAAAATCATAAAATGACGACAATTTACTTACCAAAATGAGGTCTAACCAAACTACGACTCAGCTCAGTATGTTCAGCAAAAGTAGAAAAGCATGAAAATAGAATGTATATGACACAAACTGCACGCAGGAAAGGAAATGCAATCGGCTGATTGAAATGTTCATCCTATGATCTTTCTCAGATGCATGGACTGTTATCGTCAAGACACGAGATTATTATCTTCAAAAGTCAGTCTGCCAAAAGGTAAGGCTTACCAGTCGAAAATTACAAAGAACTGCAAATGAAACCTTCAGACACTCAAACAGCGATTAGATCTAAGCAGGCCTACGGTAATTGCAACCAGTTGTACTACATCGCTGCGAACCACACGACAATGCAAGAAGTGGTAGGCTATGTGCCATTTCAACCTGCAAGGTTTTACCTTTCTCTTGCATCACAAGGCGTGTTTGTCTGATCTGGAAAAATTATGGGCATCAGAACTACATTTATTTCCATTGAGGGCTGAGTGAATGAACAAAAAACGCGACATTGAAACTAGGGGAAATCGACCTCTAAACAAAGCTTGCTTTCGCTCTACAAATTCAGCAGGTTTTGCCTGAGTGGAAAGCAGATGTTACCCGTGCAGGAGACACCGTGTCAATGCAGGAGGGACCGATCTAAAAAAATCCCAGGATGTTACTTGTTGGCTGCCTAGACGGAAAATTTATGTAAAAGAGCATACACTTAACATCAAAAGGTTTGAGGTTTAAACAACGATGTACGTAAGTACATGCAGATCGCATCCATTCACACACGGAGACTCTCGCAGCATAGCTTTTGCTCAACTTCGGCAAAATTATATTTTCGGGAGCATTTACTTCTATTTATTTTTGAAAAAGGAAGAAAAAACATTTTCCCATAACAAGTGTCACTTGTGTAGAAAATTCATCATCGTGCAAATCAGTGATAAAGACGCTCTATACATGGTGAACTGCAGTGCTTTTTAGGCGAAATGTCGAAAACATTTAGATCTAGACTGTAAAACATGAAATACCCTAAATCAACAGGCAAGCTTAAATGGTGCCGTATGGGTGAAGACGGTTCCTACTCAACCGCATTTTGTGCTACTGGAAGACGCGACATAAAAGATTACCTCGTTGCAAAATGTCGGTGAGTGAGCGCACACTGGCGTTTTCGGAGCTGGCACCAATTTCACGGAAGTGCACATCGGACAGATGGAAAAAATCCGGTGGATACAGATAAGCCTTATAGTTTGAACTGTTCACGAAGACCAGCTGTTACCGCGTCTGGTATATAGCTTTATTTTGAAGAAGATGTCCATGTCTGAACACATTTCACCATCTAGTGCTTTATTAGCAGTAATATGTCACCTGCGCTACAAAAGCTGCCTGAAAGACCACCTGTTCGTAATCACAAACTAGACAAAAAATATTGAAAAGTCAACTGTGTTAAGTCGACCTTCTAACCAAGGATAATTTTTTCTCAAAAACCTGAAACAAATGCCTTCGCATGCACTCTGCACTCTACCAGAGTCCCACTGCAGGACAGGGGTTCTCAACCTGGGGTTCACGTATCCCTAGGGGTACAATTGCCTTTCTGAAGGGGTATAGTTAAAGGTTAGCATTAGAAGGGAAAAATATATTTGTGTCTGTTTTATTTCCAAATATTTACGCATATATCAGCGAATATTATTCTGAAAAAACATGATATGCTTATTGTTAAATATATAAATTTTGAGATATGCAAAGGGGAGTATACTGTTATAGTTCTGAAAATATAACAGTTCTATTAAAAATTCAGTGGATGTTTGTTATTGTACTCAGTCTTTATGTCGTAAGAAATTTCAGGGTACATGCTCATCTGTTGAAATGTTGAAGGGGTACATGGTCAGAGAACAGTTGGGGACCCATGCACTAGGACATGAGCGCAAAATCTTAGATGCTGACAATGTGATGTTGATCCCTATCACATTACAAATTCTAATTCAAATTCTAATGCATCGATTAACATTTTAAAACTGTTATCGGCAAAGTTTTCTATGTAACATTTTTCGTTATCTTAATTTCATAAACCTCACATGTTGATGGGCAACTGCGAGCGATGGACACGTTAATGAAAACTGAAAGCAACGCAGAAGAAACCATATCAAAAATAAGTGATGTTGAAGGGACATGATCAAAAATTTAAAAAATACGCATCCAGTGCTAGCACAACCAATAAAAACATGCATCCATAAACTAATGCGCAGGAACAGATTAGGATTACTACATAATACACAAGTAAACCAAGAGAAATGATTAGCTTGTTCAAAATTAGTTTTTAGTTGAAATGTACTTGCCTCATACACTGTAGCCTGATGAATACTTAGGTTAACTTCCAATGACATGAAAGAATTTGGATGGAAACCGCAACAAATTCACAAAAGGCCAAAAACAAAAACCAGATCGTAAACAATGAATGCGAGTGCTTCAAAAATTGAAATCATGACAAGCTCTTATTTTCTGCAAAAGGCAATCTTCAGTAAGCAAGAATTTGATGCAGATTTTGCAAAGCTACAATCACCACGATACCTCTTCAGTGGCCAATACATAGTGGTATACAAATTGTGACTACTTACAAAACATAAATTACAAAAGTGAAATGATAAAATGCTACCAGCAAATAGGGACCATCATGGCATTTGCTCACGCGCCACAGACTAACCTTCTAGAATTAACCCAGAAACACAACAACGACCAGATCGAATTCAAGATAACGTGGAAGTGGCAGTGATCTTAAAAGCAGACAGGTCGAGCAGCCAGCACGCGGTTTGAGAAAAGCATCATTAGATACTGGCAAGCAACTGCCCTTTCTGTAAAAGGGCAAAATCGTCAAGGCGCGTGACGTGGCGTGATATCGTCCGCATACGCGTCAGACAGATCAGCACTTGGTAATTCCATCAAGTTGAAGTCACATCTACAAGCACGAACAGGTCGTTTTGGCACATCAAAGCAGTTTAGGTGCAGCAGCTTTGGACGTGAGCGTCAGATGTAGTTTAGCAAAATTCGTAAGAGAGCCCTTCATTACTTCGCAGATTCAAGGTGTCCAGTGTAAGTAAGCCAGTGAATTTGACCTGGCATGATCAAACACTGCGCTCAATTCTAAGCTGTCCAAATGTCAAAAACACTACGCGATTCTTCCTGACATTGTCGCAAACAGAAGCGTAAATAAATCAAACAAAGTGAAAAGATTCAGAAAAATTGAGACAATGGAAAAGGTTAAAATACCCGGCTGCATTTCACGTTTGCGAAGGCCGATGTAGCACAAGCTGAGCCGCGCCGGAGGTAGCAAACAAAGCGATTGGTTGGAGAAAAAAGTTCCGGCGTCAACGCTAACAAGGTAGCCTAGCATTCGGGTTATCGGGTAGCAACAAAAGGCAATGTGGGTGGGGTCGGACAGGTCCTGTGTAGCTTGGAGTTCAGCGACAGGGTGTTTCACTTAAGGCGACAGAGCTGCAACGTGCTCAGCCTGCAGTTTCGAAGGCAAGTGAGAGAATAAAAGCACTGATTTCTGAACAGCATATTAGTGCCACTACGTGTAGTTTAGTTATGCAAGAAAACGTTCGGCTGAAATCGTCAACAATTATATATCTGTGCGCAAGTGACTGACAGTCCGTCAAAGTTTTAACAATGGTATAGAAACCGGAACGAGATAGAAGGCGGCTGCGCCACCAACTCCCGTGCGGCAAACCAAACTTTCCCTGGGTCTGCCAACGAACACGCACGACTGCGAATTTTCCCGCTCAAAAGTTCAAACGACGCGGGAACCGTTCCAGGTGGAACAGCGAACGTGACTGCGCGACAGGGAAAAACGCGCTGAGCATCCTAGACTGAACATAACCTTGACTTTCAATGATTTCATACCAAAGGTACCCTTCCACGTATTTCTGTTAAAATCAGATCTGTTTTATGCTCCCATCTGGGTTTCTACGTTATGTATTGTTTCTGCAAAATCAGTTTTCCTTTTTCAAGGAGCCGCTGGAACCTAAAACAATCAACGCCCACTAACTTTCGAACGAGTGAACATTCCGTTTGTTTGACTTCAGTAGCCTGCTGGCGAGGAGGCACGGAGCCTATTTCAAAATGTGTCGAGCACCAGAAGCATAGCGTTTCTCAATTGCTTTGCACTGAACAGCCCGGGAAAAAGATTGTGGGGCCGGGGAAGTGGTAATGTTTCGTTGACTTTAGGTGTGTTCACACTTTCTAAAAAGGTTTGCTTTGTACCTTCAACGCTCACTTCTTGCCCGTTCCAGGTTATTTTGATGGATTGTTGCCAAGTGCAAATGGGTCAAAGTTGATGGCTGCACATGTGTATGTTGTTCCCTATCTGCGGTAAGCCGAAATTAAGAGTATATTCCAAATAGCTTGTTGGTTTGTACTTTCTCTTTGCGTTTAGCCCATTGTTTTGGTACACAACTGAAACCACCGATTAAAACGTGTTAAACACTATCGGATATTAACTTGGACTGATCTTTTGAACGGAGCAGACCTGCGTCCGGTCATCAATGCAATGGAACCTAATCTTGAGCTGTGTTTCGTTTTCATGACTTGCCATTTTATAAAGTTCTACTTTGTCATCAAAGTGGTGTTGCCACATTATTCTAATGTACTATTACCTTTGGTAAGTCTGCAGGCGTTCAGTAATTCGAAAATCTTTCTGTGCAAACCAACTAAATTTATGATCTGGGTATTTTGATACTATATGGCGCGTCAGCATCATTATGCACAGTTTTTTCTCATTTCTTTTGCTAGGTAACGCACTCGTCCAACACCTGTCAAAAGTAACGCGTAAAAAACTGATCGTAATTAGAAATTATCGCTGGGTAGATGCATCCAAGCCATATGGCCAAGCAACGAATTAAGTCACCTGTTTAAAGTGCATCTGCCAATGTCAATCTCAAGTAGATGCTTAAACAAAGTGTACCGCAACAGGGCGTGCATGACCGCTTTCGCAGACGAAACAACCTCCGAAGTAAAAACAGCTAACACGATACACAGTGGTCTACGAAATCAAGCCAGTTCCACAAGTTGAGCGCAGCACCTACGCGACGGAAGCACGATTAAGCACAGTTACTAACACAATTCCACGGACAGACAAAAAGTTGCATGGCACTGAAACACATTTTCAATAGTTGAATTGGAGTGAAATGAATAGCCAGGTGGGGTTTCGGCAAACAAGACAAACACTGTTTACTGCATCCTTCATCGCTAGTGGTCGCCCTCGATAGCCCTAACACTTGTTCTCTGAAACCCTTTTCATTGATTTTTGAAACTGTATCCAATAAACACACTCGAACTGCTGCAAACTTTCAAGCAGAACCCAAACATGACGGTTCAACTTGAAAGCAGACAGCGCAAAACACCAGCTATATTGCAAAACTAGCGGAAGACTGCAGAAAAAAAACTGGGGCCGTCCCCAATCAATTACAAAATAAAGTAAATGAAATGACTACAATCCATCAATCCATTATAAGGAGCAAAACGAGAACTTTTTCTCTGTTATCGTCGTTCTAGTAAGTACAGGGTCTTTACTTGACTGCCAGTTGCTTTCGTAAATGATTAACAGGTACCTTGAAGCGAAATGGAAACCTATTACAATTCAAGTGAATAATTCTTCAGGTTCAGACAGAGTAGCAGGGATCTTAACGAACGCCTACATTACAAACGACCTTAAATGGTAAAAACAATTTCAGGTGATGTTTTGAACAATGCCATTTTTGTGACTATCGGTGGAAAACAGCGGTAAACACTTCGTCGAAATACAAATCTCGCGCACAGCACTTCTAGGAACACACCGTCACGATCCTGTCTTGCAATCGCGCAAAATGGCGATGTTCTTCGGCGATCCAAGTTTGTTCAGCATTTTTTTCACACCTCCCTCGGCCAATACGATCGAAAACTGCTTTATAACATTATCCCAGAGCTAGACACCAGCAACTACGAGCAAGTGTTGTGAATAACAGCTTTGGCTAACGTGCGAGCTTCATCGCTGAAAGCTTGTGGTGCTTCTGATTTGCATACAAGAAATAGATCTCGTTTTACACTGATGCGTTTCTGTCGCTGACATGCTTAGGGCACTTTTCAGGCGAAACTTGCGCGCTGAGATCAACTCCGCCTTTAACCATCTCTCTGCACTGCGTTCGTTCGGACAAACAAGCAACCGATGTGCAGTCACTACATCAATAGCATTATCTATGTACTGTACACTAGTGCTCAATGACACGAGCTGCTGATTTTACGGCATGGACGTCAAATGTACTAATGACGAAAGGTGCAGCGCTTTAATACTGTACGTTCGCCTACAAAGTTGGCAGTCAACGCTGAAAACGCGCCTAATCCAACCAATGCATGCCGTTCATGTAATTCAGTTCCCAGCAGTAAAAATAACTTGAAAACAATCCAACTGCTACCTTGATCTCAAATTCCGAATGCAATGAAACCTTTTTCTTGTTTGACACAAACTTTTTCCTGAGATCGTGGCAGTGCACGGCAACCTGGCGAACAGTGCGACGCATGCAGTGGTACGTACCTGAGCAAAATGCGCATGGCGGAATGCAGGGTATCTGCGTCGACGGGGTAGCTGACCAGTCGGGTGCAGGCACAGACAAGGCTGTCTGCTTCACTGGCACCAACCCGCCACAACTCGCTGTCTTCCATTGGAATCTCCTCATGCAAGGCCGTGTTGCTCTTGGTTTCGCCGTCCGTGTCCATCGTTTCATCTGAACACGCAACATCACGACAGATCAAGAAAGTTTGAAAAAACGTTTTTTTTTGCCAAGATGCCATAGTTGAGTTACCTTCGTGGACTGTCAGTTTGGTTCCCTACCTAATCCTAAAGGCTTTCTGAAGCAAACTGGTAACCTTAAGCAAGTAGATGAAAAGCGGCTGAGCATAAAAAAAACAAATCGGAATGGGACGGAGAAAGTCATGAATTCATGACAAGTCATGACGCATGGCTGGTTCGGAGAAAGCTGTTCAGGACGAATGCTCGACGCTTATCAGCCGAGCTTCTTACAAATATCTTCTTAAGTCATTAAGTCATGACGCAACAATGGAATGCTTTCGTGTGACCAGGACAACCTGACAATTTCTGCGCTCTCAAAAACCTTGGGACGATGGCTATTCACCATCTCCGCATTAAGCTCCTAACGTATAATGTATTTATGCAGGCCTAATACCAAAGGCATGCAGCATACCTTTAAAACTAGCTAGAAATGCATAAAAAATTATATCTTTTATTTGTTGGTAAATGGGTCTTCCAACCAGTGATTCAAATAGAAGATCAAATACATTTTCAGGCTGCTTCAGAACAGACATAAGTTACATTTTGAAACTTTCCGCGTCATATAACCATTAAAAAAAACGTATTTCTGGTCTGGCAGATGCATCTTACTGCTGCACTGCTTGCAATTACGGAGATAATCGCTTGCAGTTGAAGAAATATTACAAACGACGTCCAATTTTAACGAGCATTACAAATTGAACAAATTGAAAGCTGAGCAAAACCAAGCCGTCCCTCGTTAATATCAATTAACGAAACAAACCTGAAGAAAATTAGTAAGCTGGCATTGTTCCATGAAGTTCAATTTGGGGTTAAAAGGGGAAAACAAAATCTCAGCAGTTTTTCTCAAAGGACTGCGTCAACACGAAAACAAAAGTATCCACAGCCATGCCTGGTTTGTTGAACACACCTAGCTCAAAACATTATGCGTAACTGTGTCCGAAGATCAGTGCAGGCCTTAGTGGATAGCAACATTACTCTGTGATACATTATTTTGATTTTTGCATAGCTGATGTGATTTATGAAACCATCAAGCATACCAGTGCAGGCACTGAAGGGGCGGCGGCACGAAAAGAGCGAACGGCAAGCTGAGCCACAGCATATGTCAGAGACCCTGTTGCAGAGCACCAAACCATTGTTTCATGCGCAATGCGGGGTGGCTTTTAAACGAGGCTGAAAACGAGCAAATCGTCAAGAAAGCCACAAATGAATGTTAGGTTGAGCCTCGAACAAGGAAACCAGACATACGCTCGTACGCCAATTTAGAAAAAAGCAATGCTGAGAAACAAAGCCGGCGATTGTAATTCTGCCGACATATACGCACGGTTTTGAAAACTTATATTTTAGTGGCCATGCACGCAATCAAATCAAACACAACGCAGACGAAGATACACGACCACGTGACACAGCGCGTGGATTTGTTCTTCGCGAGCAATATTAGGGTGTGACAAGCACCTGTTTCTGTTGGTTCAATCTTCGACTTCGACTCGGCGTCCGCTTTTGATGTATCTTTCACGTAAGTTGCCATGATTGGACGTCGGTTGCCTGATTCCTCGTTGAATTGGATGAGTTGGTGGAAGTTAATGGTGTATTTGCGTCTGCTCGCCGTAAATCTACAGATAGCCCACGAAATGGGGTTAAGGTAAGTAGAACGCTGCGCTCAAGACAATCCATCTACAACCATTGCATCACATAATGGAGAAGCCAGTACAGACTGTGAAGTCGTAACATTTACACGGTTAAAACTTACGACACACACACACACACACACACACACACTGGTCTGACGGCATGAGAACGGGAGTTGAACATGAAATTGCTTCGCAACCACTCGAAAAAGAGCGGAGAAGCAAACTTATGGAATTGAGCAAATGGCAGAGTTTCAGCGAACACGACAAAAACATAAGCGGATTTGGCAGAGTCAACAGAACGGCATGAATACAGGCGCTACCTTGTGCGTATTCCTTTATACATTGTGAACTCATTTTCAATCAACAGCTGAATTTAATTTTAACAAACAAAAAATGTCAAATGTCAGTGATCACAGCAGACGCATCGTCCCTCACTAACGGTCTTTATCAGGCGTCGCACCTCTAACTGACAAAAATACTCAAATTCAAGTCTCATTTACTGCGCGCTGCGCGAAACTTTACTTCATGTAGGAGCAGTTCCAAGCATGAGAACTTTTGTTTTATCTGGCAATATTATTTCGCAAATGCTAAGTCAAGGCTCATACCTTACGCTTGGCAGCCCGGAAACGTACGCCTCGTCGATGCTTTTGTGATTCGAGGGGCCGTAGCTGCACCAGCGACCGGAGCGATCGTCGAACCACTTCCATTCGCGACGGTAACCGCGAAATTTCTCGGCCAGCTCCTTTCGCCGCTCCAGGTAAAGACAGGTGCGCTCGTACAGGTCGATCAGCAGAATTACAGGGGATATCCATCTGCGAGCGTCGCAATCCCGCGTCACAACGGCAGTTATTCGCTTTCTAGCCTAGCCGCGTGCCTTAACAACGCGACAGAATCAAGAAGTGCTTCTATTATTACCAAGCGAAAGACTTTTGCGCTCGCACAAAAAATTCTCAAATCCACATCAAACAAAATTTTACAACATTGGAAAACATACGCAGGCAGATTTTTTAACGTAATGGAAGCTTACTTGGGGGTGGCAATGCACTGGTCCGATGCCTGTTTCGGCGAAAATTTGTCCAGCCAATTGCTAGTTGCCGTTAAAAGTTCAACGAATGTGGAGATCAAGCCACTTTCGCTGACAATCTGCGAGCAGGTGACCTTCATCTCCTGCGCACAGAAGGAAAAATGGTCAATATCAGTGTAAACAATTCGACGTAAAACACTTCGACTAAAAATTGTTCGTATGGCTGAGAAACAGATTTCGGGTTAATTTCACGCGGTTTGTACTATATTTTTCGCGAAGGCATAAAATCAGGTTCAATCCTAGAAATTGGAGGAAATACCAACAGCAACTAGCGTGTAGTACTCACTTGCTCGGGGAAACTTACTGTAACTACTTAGATATTTCAAGAAGTAGAGAGGGTATTGCGAGTGCGCTTTCCTGTAACGTTACGAAAGGCTACGCGTGATGAAAAGGATGGGACGCTGAGTTGATCGCAGCCTGTGTTTCCCACATACAAGCCATAAATCCGCTTGTCGTAAATTAATCAGCTTTCTACTTAGCATGAAGTGATTTTAGTCCGTTAAGAAAACACTTCCTTGGAAAAACCCTGAGCAGAGACGATGAATGGATGGTTACGGCGCATCTAGTTGTCGTGTCTGCGGTGGGAATGACGCTGCCAAGCTGCAACGATTCCCACCAACCATCAAAACGTCATGTACAGCAGAGAAAATCTATTTAACCGTCTAGGCAGTCGCACCTCGAACAGAAGAGCAAACAGCAGAGCCTGAGTGGCCAGGCCGTTGCTCTCTTGGTCGTCGTTCTGCCAAGCACCGGGCGCGTTGCGTTCGTAATCAGAAAGAAGCTTCTCGCACTTTTCTTTGATCTGCGACCAGGAACGGAAAAGTTCAACGCGGAGCAAACGAAAAATTGCATGCGAGCCGTGTTAAGCCACAAAATGACGCACAGTCGCATCCAGTGCTGCCATGTGATGAAGATCTGACGCGGGTGCAGTGCAATGAGTGACGCAGCAAACAACATCGCTAAGCAGAACAGCTGCACGTTTTTGAAATCGTTACTGCAACGGAAAACGCAAGAAACGGAAACAGAAATCGTCCCCTGAATAATCGCGATGAGAACTGTTTTCTCCGCCTATTTGATTAAGTTTGTCACACACAGTTACACTAAAACAGAAAGCTTTGAAGTTGATCAAAGAAAAAACATCTTTTTGTCGAGTGATGTGTAAGAGCTGGGTAGCCAAACTTTTTCGGACAAGCTTAGCGGACGGGTTGGATTAAAGAGATTAACGGGCCGTAGTGTGAACACGCTCGGTACAGAGCCTATAACGTCAACAACGGGGAAAAATCGAATGTTCTTGATGCGCAACGTGCGTGTGAACTAAGCGTGCCGATAAGCCGGTAAAATTAACTTTTGGATTAGTGTCGTTGTCCTCTTTTCAGGAGCGCTAGGTGATAACCCAGCCCTAGGAGCAGGTACTTTTACGACCAGATTATTGGTCATATCTTGCGCACTAACACTTCGTTAGCACAATCTATTATTTACAATAAAGATCAGGATTTTACCAGATGCTATTATGTCAAAATGGGTGGCGCTTATTTTCACAGTGGAATATTTTCTCGAATCTTCACAACAAAGCGGACAAGCCGCAGAACCAAGATGGCGCGTTTTAGATGTTTGTTTTGCTTTCAAAACATAAAAAACATCTTCGTTGCGATAAAAAAATCATATGTCATCATTTCGACATTTTCCAGAAACTGGCATGCACGCATTTGACTTTGACAAAGTATTGTCACGGCATAAAATTTAGTTGTGGCTAGTCGTCGAAACTTTTGCTGGTTGTTTATTTATAAATTCTATTGCAAAATCCGAAAGTATTAGCAATAGTTCTTGGAAATATTGCGACACAGTCATTACAGCTTTGCGTTGGGCAAGGTATGGCATTTTGGCTTACGAGCTGCCCAAGCCAAAGTCGAATGCCTAGTGTCTAACGATGCCGTGGCAACGCACACTGATATGTACTCCAGTTCAGTGCAGACAACACGATCGGTCATGAACTTCCCTGTGCAAAATACTTGGACGCACCCACGGTGGTACAAAAGTTGATCTCCTACCTGCAAAACCAACTTCAGGAAGACGTTGTTCGACCATTCTTTACCAGCGCGCTTCATCAGAACAACGATGACGTCGCAAACTCTGGAACAAAATCGTTAATTTATTTCAATTTTCGAAGGTGCCCTTCAAAAAAACTGCCTCGGATCCTCCAATATTTGCTTTACGAGTGCGCATGGCCCAGATTCTCCCACAAATTCGGGCCATGATTCTAATCTACACTTGGTCCTACCCTTGATTTAAAATTAAACTTCTCAATGAAAGCAAACTTGAGGACATTAGCAAGGCGGAAGCCAATCCTACGCTAAAAATATCGCGCGATTCGTCTCCCCGGCTCTTCACGCCACTCCTTAATACGACCTATCGCGACACCACGCAAGATAATTCACACTTCCCTAAACGCGTCTCTGCAAGGTCACGAGGAAGCAATAAATAAAAACTCCGCGGTCCGTGCAACTCAACATTACACCGATTGGGGACTGAGTCGCTCATGCGTACTTTGCATCTGAGCCTGCAGCCGAAGGCGTAAAACACATTGAAACTGAGCAGTCCGTGCAGTACACTGGTCTTATCCGAAACGCTTACCGGTAAACTGTGTCTGGCAGTTGATTGACGAGCTGCATGCTGCCGTCGAAAATACTTTCAGCGAAGGCGTCGATATCACTGGACGACATCGGTTCCTCGTCGTCCTGAAACAAAACACGTCAGCGCTTTTCAATCGATCCCGGAACGCGAAAAGATGCTGCAGCGAACACAGAGGTCACTGCAAACCAAAGCGCACCTGACTTAGCATTCGGACTTCCGCTTCATCAGTTTTCTTGCGCTCTTCTTCTTTTCGTTTCTGTTCTTCTTGCTGCAACGCAAAACGTCACACACGTTGAAAATATGAAGAGTCGTATCATAGAAGGTCTGACTTTTTTGACAGCAAGGGCCGGCGAAAAGACGCTTGAAAAATTTGAACAACACACATAGCAGTTAGGCAGGTCTACGTGCGCAACATTTGTCATAGCGTCTCACACGGATACCTAACACAGATGTGTCCCGTCCCATCAGGCAGTAAGGCTCGGTGAAGCACTTTTTTGCTAAGCACCGTTTGAGGCTTCTCCACCAAACACAAACTGGGGCATACATTACGTAAGATGCTAAGATAGCTGAGTGCTCCCATGCATTGAGTGAACAGGCGCCCCGCAGACTCACTGCAGAATAGCAAATCATTCATCCGGAACGATGACGTATCAAAACAAATCTAAACCACCATCACCGCGCGAAAAGCTGACAGATGGAGCGGCACAGATGTAACAGCGGAATGAAAGTGCGACGAAAAGAAATGATGCAAACATCCGAAGCACTGTTCGCCGTGAGGCAACAGATTACAGGTCTGAGCTTCCGGCGGGCGTCAACGTACTTCGCGTTCTTCTTTATCGGCCGATTGGGGCTCATCGTCGTCTTTAGCTGCAGCAGAATCAGCGGTGGCCCCCGATGACGTGGCAGCCTCTTCTGGGCTTGAGTCCTGCGGAAAATAAAACGGCACGGTGCCGCTAAACGGAACCAGTAGCAGCTGCCACACAGAATTAAAGCTTTTGTTTTACTATGCAGGTTTATGACACATAATTTAATCTAACCCGCCACCGTCAACTGCGTTTGAAATACGCCGGCTATAACTACCAGGCATATCGTATAATAATACTTGTTTTAATTCTATTCGCATAAATCGTGAACATCCGAATCCCTACAGAGTTGGGTCTATACGCCACTTTCCTGCAATGGTAATGAAGAATTACGTACGTCATACTCTGAACCAGAAAAAAAGCTTTACCACGCAAAATGCTGTGCGGTGTATTAAACACAAATCGAATGGAAAAAAGGTGTCGTAACTGACAATGACGGAATGAAAACAGTTGAGCGTTTCAACTTTCTTTTCCATCATTTGCAATCAGAGCTTAACCCAACTGTAAGAAGTTTAAGCACACCCTGGAAGAGTTCACACGCGGTACTTGAATTAATAGTTTATAGCGACAAATAATCCTCCCCGTCAGTTGTTACCATGACTTACCCTCAGTGAATTAACTGATCTTATTGGAAAAGAAGTTGTGAAATTAAGTCTCGATAGGATTAATCCTGATCTGCATGACAGCACTGATTGGTACAGGCGCAACGAAGCGCTTTTGTCGCGAGCCGCGTAATATCCACCCAACTGGCGTACCGATCAGCGCTAGCTTTTAACAGTATTTCGAAACCTGAGATTTCAGTCGTGCTTGATTCGTGCCGCGAAAGGTGGAAACGTTATCACTGGCTGCCAAAAGCCACCAATTACCATTGTCATAATGACAGTGCGCCATAACCATGCAGCCAAACTCACAGCAGATATTGCACATAATTTTATGGTGGCAGCGCGCTAAGGAAATGACGGGCCTGACAGGAGCGAGAACGAAGGAAAGCGAGAGGAACTAACGGCAGAGCGGTCATGTGCTAACAAGCCAGCGGGTGTATCACGAGTCATCGTGCCTTGACGCCCAACAGTGCACACAGCATAGGTGTGGGCGCGGTCACATTATCTGGAAAGCAGAGAGGTTGTCCGACTGCAAATGATCGGCATTTCGGGCGTACCTCGGCTTCAGCCTGGTTGTCGTCGTTGCTGTCCTGCCCGGGCGTGCTGCTCTCCAGCGACATCGTAATCGCCTGAATCAACTGGTCCTCTTCAGATACGGCGGAGTGCGTTAGCAACCACTCGGTAGCTCCCTCCAAGCCGTTGGCGTAACGCAGTGCTTCCATGACGCTGGGGCGATCGAAACCCATTTCCATCAACTGCAAGCAGTAGTACATGTGCCGATGGCTTGTTTCGGAGACTGCCGCTTAATTGCGCATTGACGAAGTTAGGTGCGTCGAATAACATGCTAATAATAATTCTTGTAGTTTGTTTGCAGCTCATTGTTTACAAAGGGTTTCGGAATCACTTCTAATCTTTTGCAAAACCCTTATTGCTTAAAATTATTCGTACTTCACCGCCTTCGAACGACTTAGTCTTTGAGACGGCACATGTGCTCAGAATGCAACAAACAGCAATTGCACGAATGCTTCACTTCCAAACTGATAAATCTTTTGTCAACGAAGTGACTTCTCCCAATGTCAGAAGCCGTGCCCCAAACCAAGTAAGACAAATATAAAAAGTTGCAATGTTCGCCTCCATTCAACAGGAGTTCCCTCGTCAAAAAACGTCAAAGGGTCCTCACCTGTTGCACAATAGCCGGGTTGGGCGGTGGTGGAGTGCGCACAGCGGGCGGAACTGGCAGTGCACCAGGGACTTCTAGCGTTCTGGCAGCGGGCAGCGATGACATGCTAAGCAACATAAATTTTGAATCAGCGAAAGCGCTCGACCAGTAATTCGCATTTAATTACTCACGCCGCAACTGCGCCAGATTAACAACACCAAGCAAAGTGCGACGGAGCATCGCTTGCTCCCCGGCCGGCGAAATTCCAACGCAACACCAAAACTTTCGCCAGCGATATCGACGTGGATGAAAGAGCTTGCGAGGTGCGATGATGCGGCGTTGCGAGGTGACGTGGGAGTCACCAACATTTCCATGAACAAACAGTTAAGCGCCGACAACACGCTTGTAGCATGCAATGAAGCTGCGTGAAGACCGAGCTGAGAAAAAAGTTGTATGGAGCTACGTTGCCGTTTTTTTCTCAATGATCTGTGCACTGCTAAACGCCAGGACGGTTTCAACAAAAATGCCTTTTCATTTATCGGCACTTCAGCAAGAATACGTTTGCCGATAAATGAAAGGCATTTTGTTGAAAATGAGGACGCAAACAATTCGAACTAAAATTGTATTTCCAAGCTGCTTTTCAAATATTTTGCTATAGCAACGGAAACAATCGAGACAAATGACTGACATATAGGCATTGATAAATATGAACGCAATCGTAAAGTTCACGGCCCCTTAAAAAACTAACCGCTGCAAAGAGCGTTGTCTGCATGAAGGTCGAACCCAATGTTTGTCGACATGTTGCAATAGTGCGTGGCAAAAAGAAGAAAAATCACTGTCCGGCATAAGGTTGCGCAGGGTGCAAGACAAACTTTTGTTACACCGAAAGCCAGTTTCAAGCGAAATTTCTGACTTCACGCCATGTGCGCATACACAGAGTAATGTTCTACATGTCAAATACCCTGAGAAAAGTGATTGTTAGGGCTTAGGGCAGTGGTTCCCAACCTTTTTTGATGCATTCCTCCCTTTGCTCATTTTGGAACTTTTCATTCCTCCCCTAAGCAACGTTCATTCCTCCCCGGTTCG
>JGI24159J19872_10002734_pt1 | contig 21342 bp, 16 predicted proteins | sample Ectturendosymbi4_FD_19872 | JGI IMG/M metagenome (IMG submission 19872) | reverse complement strand
GCTCTTGATTGCTTATTTACATTTATGGCTGAAATTTTGGGAGGGTATTGACAAATACTGGATCGTTCCGGTAAGAAAATTATTCTACTTTCACCACTGCTCGTAACCAAATGGCTTTGGTAAGATAGCTGAATTTCTTAGCCATATTTTTTCCACAAGAGCACCCTCATGTCTGGGGTATTTCTATTTTTATACTTTTTAAATGCTTCCCTCTACTGCCTTGCTTCTTGGAACGAAGAATAGAATGAGTCACTACTGGTGCAAGCCGAGGAAAGTGATACGGTCGAGTGCAGTGTCGTTTTTTGCAGTAGATCATTTTCTCATTTCTTGCAATCTGATTCTACTTACAGGTCTGATCTACAGACAGACAAAATAGCTATAATCAAAAATTCATATCTTACCTTTAGGTCGCAGGCATTATGTTGATACAAACATAAAAGTTAAGAACTACCTTCAACATCATTAACTGTTGATGGAAATGCCTCAAAACAATGGCTATTGTTACGAAACCTATACCAACATGCTGCTTCCACAAAAGTAAAAGTATTACAAGAAGCGATAGTGGTCCTTCATTTATTTCGATGGGTCTGTTTAGCAAACACAATATGGACCAAAACAATTGCTGGTTAATTAGTAAAAGTGTGTCAGCGAAGGGGAGAATTGAGGATCAGAATACTGCATGGTATGGATTATAAACTGATTTTGCACGTAGCAGGCTTCATTTCAAATCAAAAAGAAGTATGGGTATCTTGTTAGCTCGTGAAACATACTTTCTNATCAAAGTATATTATGATTTGACTCTTCGTGAAAAGAATTGTTACTGTATGTCCTGGATAGTGCTGCTGGNANTATAGCACTAGCTGTTTCAGGTTAACATGAAGGCATAACGTCGCAACGAATATATCGCAGTGGGAAGAAAGTTTAAAACAATTTCAGTGCCTTCTGAAGGTTTGTCTGATAAAAGAAGCACAATGTTTTCAAACCAGAACAGACTGCGATGGCTTTTTAATGAAAACAAACTTTCTTTGCCAAAGGGTTGCCTACAGTTTGATAAAGACAAGCAGGTTGAACCAATTGAGCTAAAGTGTCACATGAAGTCCATGAAGTCATGCATGACATTGTGCGGGGTTGGGAATAAAGTCTTCACCCATTTCTGATGATGAAGAAGCGCTGGGTGGCAAACGGAATACTTATCGCGTACAGCTGTCTAACCTGTCCGAATTGAATCCGAGATTTAACTTTGCCAAAACAATCTACCGAACTGTTGACTTTCAGGAAACAGGAGAAACATCTTAACCGGTGTAAACGCTTCATGTTATCTTAACAGAGAAGTGCGATTGAGATAGTAATTCCACTCTGATGGCCAACTTCTTTACTGCAGATATGTTGAGAGTCTTCTTCTTGCTATAAATTCGCCTTCATACCATTCCAGTGACTGGAGACTTTTTATTGATAGCTTACAGCTCAAAAAGTAGCTTAAAATTCGTCTTACTCCGTTGTGGCAACAGGCATGAGCCCATATCCATGTCATTCTGAAAGAGAACGACGCAAATATGAAGGTTGTGCTTGAAAGACTGAAGTAGCCTATATAGTTGCTTTCATTTTCACCAGGGATGTCTAGTTTCTAAACATCCCTGATTTCCCAAATAACTTCTTTCACTGGAACATCAAGACTATCTGACGCCAAAACGTAGCACGTGCAATGCAACATTGTCGGAACAAGTCATTTTGACTCAAACAGAACGTTGGTAGAATGCGTGAGTGATTGCGTTGGTAAAATTGGCAGCCATACTCTAAAGAAGCGCCTTTAAAATTAAATGTTGAATGCTGTGACGACAGCCAAACAAGTCAAGGGTCAACGCAAAAGAATTATTTCACTCGTTTGTCATACCATTTTCCTCGCAGGTATTCAGAGAGTGAAACCTGGATTTTTCTAAAAAAGTAACGGTGTAAGCTTCATGTATAGGAGGTTCACTGTATTTATGATTACACGGAACACTGAATTTTGCCGCGATAACGCCATTTCGTTGTTGTCATCTTCACAATTGCGTCTGTTCCAATTACTGCGGTGCGATGATCATCTCTTGGTTTGACCGTCATGGCGTATCACCAGAGATGTAGTGCTAACAAAAAAGGTGTGGGAACGCATCCAAAAAATAGCCAATTTAAAACAGCTTCAAACTCATTTTAAAGCAAAACGTGAAAACGGTGTGGGAACGCCGTTCCCACGCGTTCCCGCCCCACTACACCACTGCATATCACACAAGTCGCTCCGTAAATACTATAGTTTGCACATGTAAAATTTTGGTTCAGGGAGAAAGTTTTACTTTTTATAACTTTTTGCAAAACTCAAGGTGCTGTTGCAATCGGAAAACCCGAGCGGCAAATGCGCAAAGCTCCACACTGTGGAACAATAGAGATCACCCGACGAAATCACTCTATTATTGGTTGTTCGTGCCACAAATATATGGGTGTTATTCTTCACGCACATTCCGTTCGTGGTGAATCGCACATTCAACGCAACACCAACGGGTAACGGAGAGGTTGCAACTTGCAACAGTGCCATGATTTGTGTTTTTCATGGCAATTAGAAAGTAGGCAGTGATTGCAAGGCGTTGAAACACCTTCAATTTGCTTTGGTGTCTTGCTTAAAGTAAGGTGCTTGTAGTTCGTTAGTATTTGTCCAATCGTGGTAGGTCTTTTCTAGGTAATTACTGGCTTCGTATTTAAGTTTTTTTCTCTTTCTGTTAGAGTTGTCAGGAGGGGGTAAGTAGCCCAAACCTGTGGGTCATCTTTTTTCTTATCACATTTTTGGGGCCCTCTTTTTCCCAATTTGATGCCATTTTCCATGTCCAAAGGAAAGCTTGAGGGGATCGCTTTTTCTTTAAGTCGGTTTAAGCTGCTGAGGTAGTCTTCTTTTCTTTGGTTAGACGTCTCAGTCTTATTGCTTCTCCAATTAATGATTGACTTGAATGTCGTTTTCGGGTTGTGCGATTTCCCGATGAGTTACCTTCCCTCCGCGTATAGGCGTTCGAGGCGGGGGAAGAGGCAGCCCACCTGGTGTTGCAGTTGACTGCATCGCCTTGAACTACTGAGGCAAGCACAAGAGAAAGATGGCAATTCGGGGCATTAAACTAATGGGAAAGCAGCCAACAGCACTTGAGCTCTCTCGACGAGTTCACTCTACTGATACCAGGTTGCACTATCATTGTATAGGGAGAAGTGAATTACGATAATTCGCTTGTAGTGACCATCACGGTGACCTATTGCTCATGGACACCGTCTAGCGGGGATCATTTATTTACATGTGGCGCCATCTCCGGGCCGCCACACTGGCTTGAAAAATTTCAGGGCCAAATCTGTTTTCAGGGCAAGCGCAAGTTGCTCAAAAATCCTGAATGTAAAAATATTTCAATACAGTGAAAAAGTTTAGGGCAAGCGCAAAGTTGCTAAAAAATCCTGAACGGTGAAAAAATGTTCAATAGTGTATATTCACTTCGTGGTGATCCGTGTAATTTGGGCTAATGTAGTGTGTAATCTGGACCAAAGTTAGACCCTTCGATCCGGAACCGTCGCTTTTAACTTTTGCGTTGCGCCATTGAAGTCGCGTACATATTTGCATCAGTAACGACAATTACCGTAAAGTTTCTTGTCAGGGAGAACACAACACGTAAGGAACTTCAACCCCTTTAGCTAACAAGCCAGGTAACTACAGAATTTGCTTACAACGGCACCTCTAGGGGATTGCATGAAGAACGTTATTGGCGAATTGACATTATAAGCGAATTGAAATGCATATAAAAGATGCCATCGGGGCCGAACAAAATGTAACGTTATGGGCGAATTGACGTTACAGAGGAAGAGGTTATAAACGAATTCAACTGTATAGAACAGATTTACATAAAGTTTCAGGCCCCATTCGGATTAAACTAAAAAAGTTAATTTCAGGAGAAATTATTTCCGCCCCCCTGTAAAAAGCCTTCCCGTACCCTTAAGCTCCGCTGTGGGTTTTACGAAGTCTTTTGTGGAAGGTGAAAGTATGAAGATTCTCACGTCATTGCATACGATCAATGACGAAGTGCAGTGACGAATACGCTTCTTAAAACTTTGAAATGTCTGAACGTAGAGTTTCTTTCAAAGAATTAATGTCAAAACTCTGGTTGCAAGATGTATCCCAGAAAGTTAAACAAACGGGGCATTCCCCCCCAACCCGCCTACGAACACAAAAACACGGTTTTGCTGAATAACAACTATTAGAACATTCAAACATTTCCAGAGCATGAAGCCCGTCATAGCAATGGACAATGTGGGGGGGAGATCGCACCATGGCAGCTTTATTCGACAGGACAGTCGTGTTAGCGCCACCTGTCGATCCATAGGCGTAGGAGCAGGTATTTTTTTGGGGAGTGGGATGCTGCTCGAAAATATTTTATGTGGCCAACTTTCCCCTTGCACTCTGTAGCAGTTGGTCATTCATCAACTATCACAAACAAAAGTACGAGATTAGCAGAGTTTGATAGTTTTACGTATGTTTAATGTGTTTCCTGCGACATGCTAAATTTTATTTTTGAACCAGACTCCTTTAAACACTCAATAACAATAAAGTGTAATTTCAATAAATTGTAGAAAATGTCTAAACTTCTGGGCCCGGATTTTTTGGGATTTGGCCGAATTTCGATAAATCAAAACTTTTGGGGGTGCACTTGCACCCCCAGCTCCAACTTCACTGTGCTGATAAATCAACGAAGATTAAAAGTGTGACGGAACAAGTTTCTTGGAGAGTCAACCATGGATAAAATATAAATACAGAGCAACCTTTCTGCTTTTTCGAAAACTGCAGAGTCAGTATTTTGAAATAATTTATTCTTTTATCCATTTCAAATAGTACGCTTCTGACGTCAGCAATAATAACCATTGTCTGGTGCGCTTGCATAATGTTCAGCAACAATCTCTGTGACACGTCACAATGGGCAAGAAAACAATAGGTAAGAACGCGATTCGAGGAGGAAGTAACAAAAACTTAATCGAATAAACTTTCTACGTTGATTCCGAGGCAAGAAAATGGATGGAAATGTGCCGTTGTTCTCCACACAACATATAAACTGCGCAATTGGAGGGAGCAAATGTACGGGAAGTGCAAACCGTCTTCAAAATACCGCGCTATTATGTACAAACAATCGATGTTATGCACAAACAAACAATCGATTCTTAGGTAACTCGGCAAGATTTCATTAAATGATCAGATGACTCCGTGGGACTTCCCCACTTTGATGAAAGCATCCACTGCCCTGTCGATATCCTCCATTGAATGGGCGGCAGATATCTGCACGCGGATTCGTGCTCGCCCAACCGGAACGACCGGGTAGCTGAAGCCGATGACGTATATTCCTGAACAAACAAGATACGCACTGGAGTTGCACTTGGAAGATAATCAGAAAAAAATCCGATCTGGTTCAGAAGACAGCGCAAGAAGCTTATGTAGTCTGGCCCAGTGGTCCTCGGCGTATTTNTGTTCTGACTTAATTGGAGGAATATTTAATATCACACAACAACTTTGATAGTCTGTAATGAGAGATGAACGTATTTTGTTTCCCACTTCAACATTCAGATGAAGCTTTTTATAAAAACACCCACAACGTCTGTGATTTCAAGAACCCAGGGGGCAACATGGACCTTGGCCTCTACACTTTTTTTCTGAGAGGGTCTGGCCCCTCCACTTTTAAATTCCGAATTTTTTTTCCTGAATGGTGTAATTTTCCATGCTTGTGTGTGGGAAAAATTTCGTGCTACACCATCGAAAGATTGTTGCAAATGCAGCAGAGCGGTCGTTTTCGTGTCTTCGACGGCTGAAGAACTACTTGACAAACAAACTTAACCAAGCGCACTTGAACCACAGGATATTTTTGCACATTCGCAAACAGTTCATAGATCAGGTTGATCTCATAGCAATACTGCAAGAATTCATAGCAGTAAATGATCGCAGAATTACAATATCTTGTAAAGAAGTTTGTAGTGTAGCACCGTAACATCTGTTGTTACTATGGGGAGCGTTCACATATTCCGTCATCAGAATTTTAAATACCTGTTTTTTTACCCCATCATCATTTTGAAAGCCCCTCTCACCTCTATCTGATTATGTAATATGTGGACGCTCACTTAGCTTTGTGCATGTTGTGTTTGTGTACTTGCTTGCGAATGAACTTTGAGTAAGACTAATAACAGCTAGTTACATTTATGTGCTCAAGTCAATGTGGCGTAGATAGCGGACGTTGAGGGCTTATAAAACATTGCACAAAATTGCTCAAACATGCTGACAAAATTAACGACGTCATATTTCAATGCTTGTGACGTCACAGTTGCCAATTCAAAGCACAATAATTTTCCAATAGCTTTGTGACGTGCACTTGCACCCCCACTGCAAGAACCCCTCAAATTCACAGTTTTACCCGACATGAGTTGCACACAATGCACAGCGAGTTTAAAATACTCGACACACAGAAGTCGGCGCTCGAGGAATTGACAGAGTATTTTTAGAGAGTTCCGAAAAATATCTACGAAAGTCAGGTTTACCTGTGATTGTTCACATTTTTCTTACTTTTCTCAAACACATATTTAAAAACATTTAGCTTTGGAAATGCAATTGTTTAAAAAAAAAAAGAATAATTCGCAGCAACAATTTCGCACGTGGTCGAAATAATTACGTCATAATACATCTACGCACAATTTTCCGCGCCACAAATTAATTAATTAATGGTGAGATCGGAGTTGATTTTAACTTATAAGAAAATATTGACTGAACATGATTTTAAGTTTGCAAAATCAGAAGGGTTCAGGGACAGGTTCTACTGAGAAAGTTTTAAACAGGAAATGCCAGTTGGACATGATGCTCTTTTCAACTTTAGAAGTGCGCAGGGGGGTGTTTGATGACGGAAGCCCCCCCCAACACCACAGAAGACTTGTAGTGGTGGGGACAGATAAAAAGAAACAGATGAGCTGATGTGAAAAGGCACAAATGGCGCAATATCCGGGAGCAGCTAATGATCAGTGCACACCTCCCATACTGCTGTTACACCATGGCACTGGCAAGCAACTTCATTGCGTTGTGCAAGTCGGGATACATGCAGGAGATCTTTCGGTGCCCGAAAATTATCAGGAAGAGAAAAACACAGTTTTGGTAACAACCCCGCAAACTTCTTTCAAACGAAATCAAATTAATGCTGCTGTTTTCACTTTTTTCTAATTTCTGTGACACCGTGGAAGCCATGCTTAGCGCAATCGTCTTATTGTGTTTCAGCATTCAGATATTTGGGGAAATGTTCAGATGTTCGGAACAACGGCCATATACCATTCACGGCTTGGTTCTGCAAAGTAGTCCATCCACGAAGGAATCCCACAATAAAAGTTCGTCAGAATTGTTTTTTTACGTATTGAGCTTCGCACAGCACATAACTGCGGGGCAGGGGGGTCCAAGCGAACAGCTCCTTCATCTTTGCCTCAAACCCGCACGAACAATGCTCGCGAGCTTCGGGCGATGTTTTTCGCGCGCCGTAAATCACCAGTTGGAGGCACCGCGCCCCATAGAAGCTGACTATGCCGGCACATTGTGACGAAACAACGCTTTTGTCAGTAAATTATTCAGCGTCGTCTATGACGACACTGCGAGCATTGTCCGAACTTCAGGGAAGGGATTATGAAGCGACTTGAAGTGGCAGTCGGGTGGCTGTGAAAGCAGCTGTGCACTGACATGGAAGCAGATTCTATTTGAATAAAAGCTGATGATGCCCACCTAAGCATGCAAAATATATACTCCGTAAGAACTGAGTGTCTGATTCCTTGCTGGGAAAGCATTTCTTTCCATAGACAGAACATGAATGAAACTTTCAGAATTACGGAGCGCGGTCAACATTGGAGATGAGCAGTAGAATATCTACTTAAATGTTGTCTGGTTTCAGAACCAGGCCCGTAACCAGGGGGGATTCCTGCAAAATTTTTCAGCCCCCCTGGAAAAATGTGTTGGACATAGTTCAAAACATTTGGGTCCTTCTCTGAAAACTCTTCCGCTGGTGTCCCAAGCTGGTTATGGCCCTGCTCAGAACTGCGTTGTTACAAAACTTTCTTAAAAAGAAGCGAATTTCTTGGGCAGCGACCCCATCTCACCCATTCCAAGCAAGTCACTCGCCATATCTGTTGCAAGTCGAGCATCTCCGAGCATCACCGGGCTGATCGGATGGTTATTCCCCGAAATAGTGAATCCAGCGTCGGTCATCCGGTTGCGAAACCTTTTGAAAGATGCAGCCGTTGCTAAGCAACAATTTCAAACTACCTTCACAGCAGCTGACGCGCATGATCAAACAACCGAACCTTGCAATCATGTTTTCAGCGGGAATTTCTAAACAACATACAACAACGTTCGACCACAAAAGCGTGGAGCGACCTACTATGTCGTCATCATACCGCAGGGTCTTCTCCTTAATGTCTTCAATCAATGGACTCCCGTTCATGAGAATGTCGAAAACTTTCGAAGCGCTGGCAACAACTGGCGGAGGTAGACTGTTGGAGAAGAGGTAAGGTCGGGAACGGTTCCTGAGCAAGTCGATGATTGGCTTCGGACCGGTGGTGTATCCACCTGCACAAGATATTATGACGAAATAACCGCTCTTTATCACCGGACAAGCAGGTTGTGGAACATTTGCTCGACTCGTATTCACCAAAAACTATCTCTTAAACTCAAAACAGCTGCACTGGCATAATTGCTGTTCATGGCGTTTGCATCAGACTATAAGTGAAACGTTTGAAAGCTGGAGTTGAAAAAACGAAGCTAATGGCGGATCAACACCTCCTCACATTTTACCGAATAACGTATGTCATAAAAAAAGCGAACTAAACACACACCATATAGAAACAAATCACCCATGACGCCTTTCAAAGGAGCGATCATCGGAAACAAAAGCATGCAAGCGCTTTTCCTTGAAGCCAATTTGAAGAAAAATATAACGAGCATGATTTATGAGTAATTTTTCTAAAAAAATGAAGGTTGCTTTTGTTGACAAAGACATGGTCGCCATCATTACTGTTGAGTGGACAAAGCACTTTGGTTCAAAGGTCACAAATTGATTGCTGTTTGAGAACAAGTAGGGATATTGGCTTGAGGCTAGACTGCAAAATTTAATGAAACTTAGCCAGAGTAGCGGCACATTCCATACAATTAACACAACAGTTCAAACACCTGCAAAACTGTGCGGCTGGACTTGCGATTGTCAATTTGTTACCAGTGCATATTACCAGGGTAGTCATTGGTAACGACCGAAGTTATCAATGTAAATATTCGCAGCTATCAGCCTGGCACCCGATAAGAAACTTCATAAACGAAGGTCAACCATCCTGTACATCCCGACCTTGCTTCCCAGCAATGCTTTGCAGCGTAAAACCAACCATCCTTTTGAATATATTGAATAGGATAAGATATTAATGATTATGAATCGGTCAAAGAAAAATATTGTACAGGACGTTCCACAAAAATTGTCACCGTTATGCAATCTGTTAACTTGACCAATGTTGTTTCTAAAGATCCAAAGTTGCGTAAAAATGAAAACAGTGTGTTTAACGTTTCATGCGTTTATCTTTTCAGGTCAAACACAAATGGCATTCGCTTCAATGGAAAATTACGTTTTTGTGTTGGAACATGATCAAACACAATCGGGTGCGACTGTGCAGCTAGCATTTGTAGGAGGGTTCCATAGAAAAGCACGATCACGATCTGTAGTTCCACATACGTTCGAATGATATTGAACCTGTTTAATTTCATGTGTATGGAGTTTCCCAAACATGTACATCTCAAACGATAACAAAATTTTTGTACACTCTAATAGACCGGAAAGTTGCACTTGCTCAGATTAGAGTTTTGTGAATAACGTTGTCCTCAGTGTTCTAAGAAACTATTGAAAAGCGAACCGATCACTTTAGCGCATTTTTTTAAATTAGCCGGTTTTAAAAATGAATTTCTACATATTCGTCTCCCAAATCATAAGAACTCCACCTCAGTGCAGTTAAGGTCCAGAAAAGAAAACAACAAGGGGATCTTGCAAAGCACGTCAGCTGATAAACAACGTGTATCTGCGCATGAATAAGAAAATACTAAATAAACACGTTCAAAAACTTTTTGAATATCGTACAAAAATGAAAAATATTGTGACAAAAATAAAGTTTGTAAATTTACCTGATTTACGCAAAATCAAATTATTTGGATTTGAATTCAAATGATTTGTATCCAACCTTAAATGCATACCATTGCATTTGGATCAGTCTCTCGATGACAAACACCCCCACCTCTACATCAAGAATGTTAACTGCAAGCTGCTGTAATGAAAGTACCCAGTCAACCAAACTGCGGCACTTCATGAGGGCTTTAATGTGACGTTCACTCTGGGTTTCATTTTCACGACCTTCCCATAAATGAAAAGGATTTGATGGAACACTGGAGCAGCGCGAGCAAAATCGCAAAACACGCTTTTACAACTGTGCATAAAATCGAAGTTTTACTCTTATCAGGGAAAGTACCTGCGGCTCCACCAAGTGCTTTACCGAGGGTGGAGTTGACGAGGGGGACTCTCCCCTGGACCCCGAGTAACTCATCCGTTCCTCTGCATGAAAAAAATCATAAACGCCAGTCATGGACTAAGCAAGTATGATGGAAGAGTTAAAATATCAACTCAAAACTGACTAAATCAGAACTTCATTTTTCGTTTTTTTCTATTTTGGTAACAATGCAAACATAGTTGTAATTTGTGTCTAGCAGGAAGGGGAGGTTCAAACCATCGAAAATGCCAGAAAAGGATGAAAAGAATGTTGACCGAAATAGTCTCACCTTCCTGTTTCACCCAGGAATCCCGTACCGTGACACTCATCAATGAACACTATTGCGTCATAATGCTCGGCGAGATCACATATTTCTCGAAGGGGAGCGACGTCACCATCCATTGAGAAGACGCCATCAGTGACGATCATCCGGTGCCTGTGTTTCTGATTACGTCATAAGGAGGTTATGAGTACGTGGCAGAAATGGAATGGTTGAGAATGTAACAGCAGAACAATAGCATTAGTGGAAGTCGCAACATCAAATAGTGCCTGAAACAGAAAATCCGTAAAAACGATGAAAAAATGAATCTTACACTACCTGCTTTCCGCAAATCAATAACCGCACTATATGCTTAAAAGTCACAATGCCTTTCACCCCTGCACCACTGTTACCGGAGCAACTGTTACCGGGGCAACTGTTACCGGAGCAACCGCTAACACTGAAGAACGTTTAACTCCACATTTCAAAACACTGATTGAAAACGTTACCTGCGCTTCTTTTAGTTTATCTTCCAGATCGTTCAAATCGAGATGCTTGTACCTGTACTTGTTCGCTTTGCACAAACGTATGCCGTCTATGATCGACGCGTGGTTCAGTTCGTCGGACAACACAGCGTCTTCCTGGTATATATAATAGCAATCAACTGTAGCAGGGGTGTAAAACGGGGGCGCATTCCACGCGGCCCACGGTTTTGTTTAAGATTGTATTGTAAACAGGGGTGTAGTGCTAAAAAAGAGGTGTGGGAACGCCGTTCCTACTTCACTACACCCCTGATTTAGGTTCAAGCCGAACTCTCGCACCAAACATCGCTCAAACGTCCACACTCGCAAAAAGCTCCTTTAGTTCTAGCAATCCCATCATTAAAGCTGTAACCTACTCCGCTACGTCTTTTCTCGCGGCACCCCTGGGTATTGTAAATGGCACCCTAGGGTGCCGCGGCACCCCGGTTGGGAACAACTGCATTAAAGCGACCGTGCCAACTAGAGTCCTGCGCGGGTTGAAATTTTTTGCCCGCTCCCGCCCGGCGGAAATTTGAGAAATCTTGCCCGCACCCGACCCGCACTTTTTCGGTCTTAAACCCGTAGCTGTCCTCAAACTACTAAAAAATCACAACTAGGGAAAGTTTTTGTTGCAATAAAATCGTGAGAAGTATGCATTAATTTTAACAAAATTTGCAGTAAAATGTTGTATTTGTGCACAAGCATTTTAAACGAAAGTATTTGTTTATATATAATGCTAAATATTTCCAAACATTACGTAGGGAGAAATGGTGATCTTTTACCAACAGTTTGCGTAGCATGCTAAAACTTGTGCATGAAGTTGCATGGCAATTTGCTAAAAACTTGTGCATGAAGTTGTTGGCAATTTAACAATTTTGCGTGCAGTTGTGGACTGATGTTTGACGGGGTCATTTCTACAATAGCTTTTAGGTCACTATTCAGTTCGATTCGGTTATCAAAGAGAACAGAACCATACTGAAATAGTTATAAAGCATGTTTTTTGAATCAAACTTCTACACTTTGCAAAATACTTGATAGAAATTGCAGGAAAAGTTGTATGCAAAAAAGAAACAAGTCACCATATCAAATTTCTGGAACCAGCTTAAAACATCGTACTACATAAATTCTGAGTGCGTATTTAGGAAGCTGTAAAAAAAGTTGCAAAAATTTGCCCTACTTATAACGCCTGAAGACAAGTCTAACAAGCAGCAAAATCAAGCTATTCATTTTTTCATTGGCAACCAAAACTTTTTCACAGATCTGATTTTTCGCAGTCAACAGATTTGAGGTGATAAAAAACACATTTCAGTTCAGTTGTGACTAGCTGTGCGTTCAGCGCTGTCTTATCCATTTAGAAGTGCTGCTAGACTGAATTATTCCTCACCAAGTACGACGGTTGCATTGGATAATGGTCGCCTGCCCACTACAAGGCAAGAGCCTGAGCTAATGTTTCGCAACAATGGGTTGTTACATCATAATGTTATAACTGCTGCAGGCCTACTGTCCTAATCGCAATGCTGGCAAACAACTTTAGTACATCCACGTGTTTTGCGATTTTTGAGCTGATTAAGTTCATGTGCTTTGGCTTAACCCTCATTTACCCGCACGAGGAATTTCTCATCCCGCGCCCGCCCCGCACCAAGTTCAACCCGCACCCGCACACAAAGCAGTGCGGGTTCCCGCAACCCGCCCCGCAAATGCGGGTACCCGCAACCCGCGCAGGACTGTAGTGCCAACCGGGTGTGTTACTCGCACAAGGCTTGACAGCAGGGCGGGCAGATGTCTTCACAAGTTTTCTATCGCAGGTGGGTAAAGTGTATTGGTAGATGGGCAGATTCCCTGATTTAGGGAAACCAAATTGAAACAACATCGCTGAAAAAGTTATAATTAACGAATTGCGTTGTTTAAGAAAATCAGCAGAAGTGAGGATTGTTAATATCCAACAATTTCATGAAAAATCGAATGCAGGAAAACGAAACCACCATATGTTCGTCCATCTTATATCGCCACTACGTCACCAATGCAAAGAGCATTTACGCGGGGGGTATAAAGTTTTTGGTGTGGGTGAGCCACTGCAGGGTCCAAGATGTGGTGCTGGATATTGGCTGCGGATTAAATGCTGAATCGCGGATATCCTCAAAAGCTATGAACAGAAAAGTCAGCCCAGTCGTTGTGTCAGCACTGGCCTTGTCTCTCCAAGCGATTTAAGTTGCTGAAACATGCCAAAAGCAAGGCTGAAGGGTCAGACCACTGTAAGTTGTTTTACAGACCTGTAGATCTATAAATCTGTGTCTATGCAGTAACATTGTGTGCATGAGGCTTCGCTAGAGCAGCCGAGTAACTACACGGCACTAAGATTCTTCACACGGAATGAGTGAGACCTTCTCCTTACACGGGACGTGCTGTTTGACGAAACAAATGTGTGACAAGAAACTCATCCTCTGCTGGAACACAAAGCCATAAAATGCACGAAAATGCGAACTACTTAAAATACGCATCCACCATACGGGAATTGTGATGCCTACAGAGACGAGCAACGGGACCAAAGACAACCCGATTTATGGGATGATTGGAATTCACGCAAATACCGTTTAAAACCCAGCAAGTCTTGTGCAGCTGATGATTCAGGTTTTGCTCGGAGGGGGAACGTCTTTTTTAGTGACATAGAAAGGTTTTGTTTTGCAAAGCATTGAGTTCCCAACCTGTTAAAAAAACTCCCAAATCTATTGATAAAATAATTACTATACCCATGCATGGACCGCAAGTCATCGATTAAGATGCACACAAACTTATACAACAATCATACACTTTTGACTTGACAAGAAATACTAAAAAAAGTACGTTCGACAAAAGAGTTTCGAATATTCCAGCGTTCGCATCGAAGCAACTGGCATACAGAATCGCGTCCTCACGACCATGGAAAGTCGCTATCTTGTTTTCCAATTCTTTGTGAATTGATTGGGTGCCACAAATAAATCTAGAACAAAAAAAATTCACTTTCTAATTTCGAAACCATGCTCCTGACGATGTGCATAGAAATCGTAACAATAACTTATGACTTTGCCATGAAATTTTCTATCTTGGAAAAGTGATTTGCGCCAATGTTACGTCAGCAATTGACTCGTTACAATGAAGTTGTATATTTTTTATAGAAATTAAAATTTCCAACGTGACCCGTCACCTANTGCGAAAGAACTACCAATTTATTCGTGTATAAGTCGAAAAACTTTGCACCGAACATCTCCCAAAAGTTTGGGGGTCGACTTAATGTACAAGGGTGCGACTAATATACGAGGTTGTGTTTCGACGATGGCACGCTGTCGTATCGATTGCGTGTTAGCGCGACGCAACTGATTAATACATTCCACCTTCACACTGATGAGCATGTGCTCCAAGAACAATGGGAAGAATGTTTCGTAACAATGTAGATGAGAACAATTTTGAAGGTTTAAAATATCACGTTCGTTTTAATAAAATCTACAACAAAATCGCACCATTACTTGAGCTAAATTTAGGGATGCGACCTATACTCGAATAAACGCAGTACACACGAAACTATAAAAACACAAAGTCTGCTCATACACTGCAGCAGTGTACTGTGTGTCTCAAAGAGAGCATAACATTCCACCGACGAAGTATGTTGATTTTATAACAATGACCAGGGCCCTGGCTGGGAGTTGCATTTTGCCCCGGTCTGCAGGTCAGAACCTATGCCATGCTAATCTGAACCACTGTAACTAGAAAGTTACCTACCTCAACCCACTATTGGAATACACAAAAAGTTCAAGATCTTTTTCCATAAATTGCTGAAAGTAAGTTGTGTGCTTCAGAATTTCAATTATTATTTTCTGGAGTCCAAGAAGTACAAAATATAAAATTGTGTAAATTGAAAAATACCTAAAATTAATGGATTTACACCTATTTGAAAATTCTGAACAATTTAACACGTTCTGTGATGACACCATGTTTCTTCATATGGAATATGATTTTTGGATAGAGTACGTATAGCCAAATTAAGTCAAAAGTTAGTGCAGTACCACCTTTTTCAGGCACGCTTCTTCACAAGACCTTACCGGACCGAACTGAGACCAGATCCAAACTCATCAAGAGCATCTTTCCCAGCAGTAATCACATCAGGGTTGCTGGACAATCCAAGGTAATTATTTGCACAAAAGTTAAGTACTTTTTCTGCTTGATTCGTAACTCCAATGTGAGCTCCTGCACAATCAAACATCATTAAAATATGCATATGACAATGACTGGTCAGTGATGAAGTGAAGAACACCACAAGGAAACATCCCAATACAGGTTTGACATGATCTATGTAAATCATCAAGTTTATCAGGCAGCTGATGAACAAACGATTGAAACACACTGAAAATTGAGACTTTCAACAATGAAAAAGATGCTATCTACTTAATTGCATATTAAGTGTGTTGTTAATGTTGTATTATTTTGTATGAAAAAAACTTTTTCACGCTTTCCAAGACTGATTTAAATACAACCTGAAACAATCAATAGTTTCCAAATAAAATCAGAGAAATTAAATGTTATTAGACATAATTGCTTTTCAAATTCTAGATTAACAAAATATTAATGCATAAAAAGTGTAAGTTTTCTATTTTAGTAAATTTTTTTTGAGGTTGAATATCATTACACAAGTTATTACTAAGTTACCGTTGTTTTAACAGTAATAATCTGACGCCCATTTTTATCAAACATTAACAATACAAACAATAGAAATGATAGTTATTGTAAAAAATGATGTTACCGGAACATAACTATTGATTTGTTAGGTTGTTCACTGGTAAACTAATTCAGCAGGAATGAGCATGCATATCCAGCAACAGATTTTGATGAGTTCTGAGCAAGTGCAAGAATGGCTGAAAAAGTCTTTTTAAAAAAAACAATAAAATTTTCAGCTGTTTATTGCAGGTTTCATGGAGTGTAGAATCGATTTTCTGTTAAGTTTCAACTGAACAAACTAAGAAGATATCTATGCAACGCTCTTTGAGTTCTTTGTTGATCATTCAACAGACTTTAACATCATTCAAGTTTATCTGCATCTAACTCCACCACAACTTTACATCAAGCTATGATTCAATTTCAAACCCTGAGAACAAAACAACCAAACTGTCAAGGGGTGCTCAACAAAACCGCCTGGTCAACAAGTCTTTTTTGTGGCCTGCGATTTTGATCATTACTTTCATTAAAACTGTTTAGTGTGTACAGTGTACAGCAGTGACCTCAATTCAAACTAAAACAAATATGAAGTCTCTGAGCATGGGGTTGCCATGAATTACTGACAAGCTCTTCAATGTTTGTGAAACTTTGCATGGTTCAAGCAAAGTCATGTGATTGAACTATATGAGATTTAATCATTCATGAAAAGTTGAAAATTGACACAAGCACAACACCAATTTACATATTGTCATTCAAAAATTTAAAATGTTTTTTGTGACAGGATTGATATACATTTGTTTTCATAATAAATGGAAACTGCTACAACTGTAAGTTGACAAATAAGTGTTTTATTAAATAGAAAGCATTTATGTCAGGATGCCTGTCACAGTGAGCAGAAGGACATGATGCCATTCAGAAATCTTGATCAACACATATCCAAAAAAACTGCATGTGCTTTAGTTTTTGAATTGCATTTGAGAGCATAATTACCACAGCAATATACATCGGAAATGTGAAAAGTTAACTGGGTAAGTGGTACAGTTGGTTGAGCACACACCACCAATGCTGATGGGCTGGGTTTGATTTCTAGTTAGGTCATATCAAAGACTTGAAAAATGGTACTTACGGCCTGTCCAGCCTCATTCTCAGCATTGATATGCAAGCGAGTGCAAGGAAATGGCTCATGTGCGGTGCTGCTATTGACTCGCCACCACTTTAGCATTTTCTGTGAAACATCTGCGTGGCTCACAGCACAACCAAGCAGAAATGGGGCTCAATCTCTTGTGAGACTGCGAATGGAGTAGAAAAGTACAAAGAAAGTGAACTTTGATGATAAGTTGAAGATATATACCAGAGTTGGGCAAACTTTTTACTAGGAAGCTGCTTTGGACTATGCAGTTTGACAACATGCTGGATCACGAACAGATGGATGTAGCGTATTTATGTAAAGTAAATGATATGGAAAAAATGAATTTTTGTTGTTGATATAATTTGTTGTTTTAGACCACAACTTTTGAACCAGAAATGCTAGAAAGCTAATCAAAGGCTCCAAAGACTCAGATTATAGCCTACTTTCCAATAAAAACTTGTATCAAAAATTTCCTCGAGTGGTTGGTGCCCAGGACCAAGTAACCTGAGCTGAAATGGCCTAAAATCTATCCCACTTATGACGTCACCCACAAAAAACCCAAAATCCAAAACTTTCCAATATTTTTTCACTGCAAACTAGAAGACTTGCTGGATCGGTTAAGGGCTTGAACAGCTCTCTAGCTCAATGCCCTGGAGAGTTATGAGTGGCAAAGTGGCACAAAAATCTGGGCCAAACGTGGGCTTTTGAAGTACAAACATTTTGTACACCAGTGGCGAAGGTGTTAATAGAACCCTTTCTCGGCAATAGGCTAGTGGGGGACCAAACTAGAAAACCACCTGATAATATTAGGTACTTCAGGAGGAAACAAACATGATATTGATATGGTTGGGAGAAATCTAATTGCCATTGACTGTAATACTATTCTATAAGCTACCGAGGTCTGATAAAATACAATGATTTAATCTTGTTTTAACTTGGAATCTGTCTATTATTGTGGTTGTATGCTTGCGATTTGTACTTATTTTTGCTCCTTTGTTTTGTCTATGAAAAAGCTTTTATAAAGTTTAGTAATACAAACCACTAAATCAAGCATACAATTAAATGACTGTAACTTTTTCTAAACCAGAAACATATTTTCTTAAGTGCAGGTTACACGTGTAAATGGCTTTTGAGATTGAGAGATACTGTGTATTTATGTATGCCTTCCTAGTTCTATCAAAAATTAGCACACACACGCAATCCTACTTGACCTAGCAAAGTCAGGAGTTGCATTTAAGTATATATATGACAAAAATGCAAAGGTTCAATGATGATGTGTAAGTTCAGTAAAGCATTTTGAAAATAAAATACATTTATCATGAACCAAAAAGCAAGGAACACAAAGTAGAACACTTGCACACATGAGAGAAAAAGGAAAATAATGTAATTTGATAACCGGTTGAGTTTAATTTTGTTTTACATCTAGAAACTTCTGAAATCCCAAGTTTGTTGCAGTTCTTGTTGGCTAACGTAGAAAAGCTACACAATTTGAAATGCATGATGACTACATGCCAATCGCAGGTAACAAAATCAGTGATTGAGATGAGTGGTTGCTAAATCACAGAATTAACAGCTAACCTTGACGCACAAGTCAAGAGATAGAATTCCAAAAATAAGGAAACCACCCGAAGTGAAATGCTTATGACATGGGGCAAGATGAAAGACTGAGAGAAAATCAGAAAAAGTCTTGATTCTGCATATCAAAAAATTGTAAAATGAAAAAAAAACTATATGCAAATCCCAAGAGGAAAAATACTAATTGCAGAAGTGACTCGTCTTATAAGACTCTTTAACAGCAATAAAAGATGGGAGTCAGTAGCAATACACATGCTTCAAGTACTTCTGCCACTACTACTCTAGAAGCCATCTCTCAAATCAAAAAACAGAGAACATGTCAAATACCTGAACAAAAGAATGGAATGGTGGAAATACGGAAAGCTAGAAGAACTGATCTCAGAGTGTGAAGCCACTCAAAAAAGACTCAAAAGATCAGTGAAAACCAAAAAACAATCAGACCAGAAAGCTTTCTGTATACTAATGTTACAAGGACAGGTGAAAAAGGCCCTTAAAATTGTGAATCATGCCAATGATGGAAAACATGACATCACTACAGAAATCAAAAAGAAGCTCAAAGAAAAGCACCCAAAAGCGGCAGAACTAAAACAATCTGCCATTATTGATAAGCATGAAACCAAAACAGAAAGAGTCATCTTTGAAAACATAACTCAAGATGACATTACATCCGATACTAAAAACTCATCTGGATCTGGAGGACCAACACAGGTTGACATGGATACCTGGAGAGAAATAATTTGCTCAAAATCATATGGCACCCACTCAAAAATGTAAGCTAATGAAATTGCCACGCTGGCCAAGCGTCTCGCGACGGACACCGTTCCCAAACAAAATTATTGACTGTGCTACATGGCTACTGCCAGGTAAGCCTATTATACACTCGCACAGCAGGCATAGACATTGACAATTCAACTATGTTCATGTTGCTACAAGAACTCAGTGTTACATGTGGTTTTGGACAAAGATGATTGCAGTTAAAATTGCAAAATATTATCAGCAGAGCTTTTGCTATTCATGGCAAGATATACACTACTATTTAGAAAATTTTTAAAATCTACAGTAATGACAACTGAAATTTTTGATATGCTGAAAATAATCACATTAAAACAAGAAAATTTTCTCAGTCCAATCCCGTCCTGATCCGCCAAAATTCAAAAAAATTGCAGTCCGATCCAATCCTGATCCGGCCAAAATTGGCTTCAGTCCTGATCCAGTCCGATCGAGGCATGATCCGTGCTCATGAGCCTGCTTGTGCATGCTTTATATTTTGTACAAATTCTCGAGAAACCGAAAATGTTACTCGAAATTTTGACAGATATGGAATCTGTACGAAATACCAAAGACGGTGATATAAAATATGTGCTCGTGGGTGTACGGAAAATTGTGTAAAATTGGGGTAAAAACGTTTGATTTTCCGTTTCATGGGTCATGCTCATGATGTTGCTTTCTTGTTTTGGAGGTGTGTTTTGCATTGCAATATGATGTTTTTCGTTGAAAAAGGCTTCCAACCTTTCTGATATTGCTTTCCTGTCCATTGCAGTGAAAAATATTGTTTCTTTATCACCCCTTTACAATTCCGATTTTTGTTGACGAACCTCGCATCTAATCGTTAGTGCGGCCGGCGAAAGTGCGGCTAACCTCACCTTGGTTTAGAACAAGTATGTATTTGGGAAGGAATTTGTTACCTGCTTAACCTGCCTAAAAGTTTTTAAAATCTTCCCGCTAAAAACTAAGATAACTGCAAGATTGCTAACAATTTTACAGCTAACAGTGAGAAAAACTTGCTAGATTTAGCCGCAAATCAGCTGAAATGACAACATGTCACCAAGTTATCTAGTTACAGTAGGCTACTTGTTATTATGACGCAATTATGTGCTTGAAGCATGTTGGTTGCGTCACAATAAAAAGTCGAATGACTGAAGCAGCCTGTACTGGAGATGAACATTGGAGTGGACTTGGATTGGATCTGGGCTAGAGATGTCAACCGCACCGGGACCGCGCGGTGCGGTTTTGGAAAATTTTGCCGCGTACCAGCCGCGTCGAGTCACTTTTGAAAGTGTTAAGCCGCGCCAGTGCCGCGTACCGCGTGGACGTTCATCTAATGATGAATCTTTGCAAAACGAAGAGACGGAAGTGATTGTCTCAGATAACAACAGTTATTTTTCTTGTTTATCCTACAGCTGTTACCTGCGTTGTAGCAATGCCTCCGGGCGAAGATTCGTAGGTAGAATAATGCTGTTAGTTTTCCTTTAGGTGGTGTGCTGCAGCCACTGCTCTGATGCACTGGCATGCAAATTGCTAATCCAGAACTCTGGACAGCAAACTGGTAGGCATCTAATTAGTAAAATGCTTTCAGGGCTGCAAGGTTAATGGTTTGTTAACTACCCATTCTTCTGTATAATGTGAACATTAAATTAGTATACTATGTAATGCTGCTTTGACTGTATGTGTATATGGCAAAACTGTCTGTATGAAAAAACTGCTCTGAGTATATGTCATTTCTCTGTCAGATCACTGACGTGAAGAAGGATCGAGCGTGTTAACGGGTTCGCAGATCGTGGCCCTGCGCGAGACTACAGTATGGTGGACTGGTGCCTGGT
>JGI24159J19872_10002733_pt1 | contig 21342 bp, 11 predicted proteins | sample Ectturendosymbi4_FD_19872 | JGI IMG/M metagenome (IMG submission 19872) | reverse complement strand
CATAAAAAAACGTGCAGAACTCGAGGCAATAAAGTGTACAGTGTCACCTCTCAACTCTCCTGCCTGTTTCGTGTCTCTAACAGCCGCGATCCTGAGTAACACCTTCAACATCGCATAGGACAGCGTGAATCAGATTCATCGCTGGTGCTTGTGTGTTACAGAGCGAGAGACACCTCAACAGTACAATATAGACTAGTTCGCATTCATAGTACTGTAGTGTCCTACACTACTCGAGTCATTGATTGTGACTCGAGTCGAGTCATTGTCTAAAAAATGCGACTGGAGTCGTGTCTGAGTTACCTAAAATCGTGACTCGAGTTGAGTCATTGACTCGAGTCACGCTATCATTGACACTTTGTAGTGTATAATTCACCATTTGGGATGAGGGCGAGCCTATTAAAAGTGTTATCCAACCAGTACAAACAAGAGCTGCAAAACCGACAAGACCCTGATTTTTTATGTGTTTTGTTGCCAAGTATGTCTTTACTTGTTTTTAATTGCTACAGTAATTTGTTTGGTTACAGCACAAAAACTTGTAAATGCTTAATTTCATGAAGACTCCGGCCGTACCACAGCAAAAATTAGTAGCAAGTGTTGATGGAAAACAACGGTATTTGTCGTAGCCTGCTACATGTCTTTATCCAGACATTGTGAATGATCCACTACCTTGTGTACATAGAAGGCAAAATAATTTCAGCAGTGTCTATTTTGCCTTTCATGGGGCAAAACAGACACTGCCAATTTAATGGGCCGTGCCAGGTACGGGCCATAATTTAGGAGGGGTCACAGGTATGAGTTGGGTTACGGACTTGTTGTGATGGGTGTGGGTCGGTCCAGGTCATAAAAATGTGAGCCCGTGACGTCTCTATAGCCTAGGCCTACATTTCAAACACCATCGCCTTCACGTCAGGGTTATTTCATTCTTGGTAATAACCTTCAGTTGAACCCCAAAATAGGTTTCAACAGTTGTGAAAATACAATTTCTTTGGCATTACGTGCTTGGGGGCAGAGATGCCGCTTTTAATGTTATACAGTAATATCAGATTTGATGTTTTCAGAAATGTTTTTGATCTTTGACGTTTACACTACGAATTTGATGTTGAAAACAGTTTTCATTTTATAAGTAATAGTTTTCTTATTCTTTACCATTTTTCAAGGATAGTTTGCAAGTTTACCGACCGTCTTAAGTTAAAATTGTCATTTGATTGTGTTAGCTACTCTAGTGCTTTCTGTTCAAAATGGGAAAGTTTTCTGTGCGGGAAACCATGGTGGATTGAATTGAACTGAGACGTACTACCGAACAGAAGTTCAATTTTCAAGCCTATTTTGAGGGCAGTGCGTTAGTTGACCGAACTTAGTCAAACCCACTGTGAAGAGAACCTCTGTTTGTTAATTGGCAGATATGATTTTTTACGTTGGCAGAAGGCAGAAGATTAAATTGCAAAGTTTATTTGTCTTGTGGAGCTTAGTTAGAATGCAAAAGTATCCTCATCCTGTAGGCCTACTAGAAAGTCAATTTTTAAAATGGAATCATCAATCATTGCATTGGCATGAATTATAATATTGTCACTGCTTATCAAAATTGTACCTGTTGTGCTTTCAACATTGCCAATTTCATTGTGGGGTGGGTACATTGATTATGTGGATTGGTTTTTCTCTGCATGTTGCTGCACTGCTTTCTGCATTTTTATGTTGACGACCGAATGTTCAAATTCCTTGGTTGCCCTACGATACGAGTGCTCTTGTACTAGAAAGAAGTAGAATGATAATGATTCATTAAGAGTTCTTTTTATCATGACAAACAGTTGGAAAAAGAACTTGCAGTTGCTTACACTGTTAAATAAACCATTTGGCGGCTTGACCAGTTAACAAGATCTGATGCAACGTATCAACAAAATTCGAGCTAAAATCTTCAGTGTCAGAAGTGATTAGATAAGCTTAGAAATAGTAAAGAAAGGGAATAAATGCATCTAAAAATGCAATGTGCATACCATAAAAATGTTTGCAAACTTTATGTCTTATGGCATGCAATCAATGTGCATACCATAAGACAGAGTAGGCTGTGTTGAACTCAAGATCACAAAATGTTCGAAGAATTTAGAAATGATCCCTTTAGCCTTTAATCATGCGCCATGATAAGTGCTGTATATGGAAAGCCAGCTGTACCAAAAATATTGTAGCTTGCTGGTATTGGTAAGCATGTTTGCCTTAAGACATAACAATGGGTTTGATATATAGTATAACACAGTCCCATCGCCACGGGGGGATTTAGTGGGCTTATCCTCCCAAACAAAGCTCCAAGCCTCCCCCAAATTGAAACGTGAAACACCATATAAATAAGTGGAGTTTTGGTTAATTTTATAATGTCAAGCCCTTGCACAAATGAAAAGCCCCCCGATTGAAAAAACTTTCTGGTGACGGTTCTGGTATAACACTAACAGTCCCACCAATGTCAACTGTTGATGCATGAAAAATGCTATTTCGCAGACGTTGGGATTGTTTACATATACTGATGGTACAAGCCTGCCCATGCGTGTCACTTGTTGTGCATATCTCTCCAGTTCAGCTTTTAGTTTGGCACCTATTCTGTTCACAGTGCAATGTGACCACAATAAACGCACCCTAAGACTACATTCTTGTCACCCCTGATTTGGAAACAATGGAGGTGGTCTCTAACCTTCAACTAAGTCCTAAGTGTATACTACCTCTACCCTTTAATTTGTTAGCGCAGTTCAACAACAATGTTGGCCGACTTAACTTTGTTTGCAATATGTTAAGGCCATTCTTACTGTCAACATCAAATGTTCTCATTTTAGTGATGCCAAGCTTAGTTTATTTACTGAGATCAAATTCTGTTTTGTATTTTCTTTTTACCATTTAACCTTATTAAGTTGCCTGTAAAAGATGGAGCCCCATAAATAGCGGAGATTGGTTGCAGAGGTTTGATGACGTAACCAAAGTCGTTAAAACTGATATTTTGCATTGAGCAATGAGAACTAAACGGAAATAAAAATAATTGTACTACAAAAGGTGACGTTACACTACGGTAAAACAAGTCTATTTTGAAGTTTGATAATTTTTGGTTATCTGAGTTTCACAATGGTTCGGGGACAAAAAATAGGTTTCAACAGTTGTGAATTTATGAAATTTTTAAACATTGCAAACAACCATGCATTCCATGTTTGAAGGAAACACATATTACAATTGCAGTAAGTTGCAATGATACAACATTTATCCTTCACTTTTTTTGCTTTTGCAACACAACTTTTTTCCACTCTGGTTACATCATTAAACCTCCACAACCAAGCTCCGCCTTTTACAGGCAACCCCTTATTAAATAGAAATTTTAAGTGCGTTAGACAAAAATGCTTGTGCTGTAGATGCAGACCTCTGAGGCATTATACTGTAACACTACCAGGTTTTAGTTCCTTTTTAGTTTAAAAGTAGCTGCAATTTCTAAGATGAAAGTATAGCATACTTGCCGGCCTTTAAGTTTAACTTAATGAGTCATGGCGTGAAGACATTCGGATTACCTAATAAGCTGTCTGATGAAAACTGATGATCATGACAAATATCAGTGGCGATGTAAATTAGTGCAGTTCATCGTTCGAAGTTCCTAAAGGAGTGACTGCTTATAATACAGACATCAAATCACATGTTAAAGCAATGCGCTCTTTAAATCACTCGATGAAATTGACTCCTAAAGTTTAAATTTAAATTAAAGTTTCTGACGATAAGACGTTGAATGATGCTTTATAAGTTGTTTCTGCAAAGCTGAAGTTGAACGGATTTATTGCTGAGCATGATCTAGCATTGTCAGTTGCAAATTAATTAATTGATCTGGTGAAATCCATCAATGTTCTTTAGAATACGTTTAGAGAAGGGTTTGAGGTCGAAAGAATTTTCAGCTCTGTGAATGCTGCTTATGAAACAATGCAGCGAATCAGATACTGATAGCTCGAAGGGCCAATGAATTATCAGCTAAACAGATGGTTTCCTGAAGTGGTGGTAGATGTGCAATATTGGTACCATGTTACAAAAAATTTTTTGATAACGGTCTTGTGTCGTTTTGATGTTGAAGCTTGAAAAATTTGATGTTGAAACGATTGAGGCCAGTGACATCACTGCTTGGAGGGGTTACATTTAACTGCAGTGACAATATATATTTTCCATTAAATCTTTACCTTCATTTATTGTTTAACAAGGTTTTTTCAAATCCGGATACATCATCATCTGTTAGCGATATCTGCACTGATGGACATCTGTTCTCTTTGTTGTACCGAATTCTGAGCATACATGCGTCATAAGTCAGTCAGGTGTGATCTCTTTGCTCTTGCATATGCAAAGAAGCTGTGCAGAATATAATGTGTGGTGAACTTACCAGTGTGAAGTTGTGAAATGGCAAAAGCATCTTTGCACAGACCCAACAAGGAAGAAAACACAAAAATAGTTGTTTGCTTTAATAGGAAGGCTGGAAAAATGATAAACTTGAAGTTATATGAATCTTAAAAGTCATTCATCAATCCATTGCTAGTGGATAACTTTCAGTCTCCGTCTCGTGAAATCTTTTCAGTTTGCCAATGTACTTGTTCTGTCTTGACCATTTTTCAACCATCAAATTAAATTACAAATGTGTATGATTTTTTTTGGAATGGAAATCTCAGGAGTTTATCCCACACGATTCATTTGAAACCGCAGTTTTACTAAACCAGAAGTGACTATTTGTGCTAGTTAATGTACAGTTTTTGTTAAAATGATTTATAGATGTAATATGTGTAGCCCCCGGTAGCAATAAAGTTTTCAATGTGACCTTCTGTAGAAAATGTTTGCCCACTCTTATACTAGTGTATGATATCAAAACTGTTGAATGTTATTGTTTGATAGTGTTTTTCTCAACACATAATTATGTGTTTCAGAAATGAAGAATCATTAACTAATTATGTTGTAAAAGAAATGACACTTGATACATATAATATTGTTTATTAATGAAAAAATGGTGCATCAGCACAATGCTAATATCAGTCTGCGTGGAATTACCCAACATGTTTTACATCCAAAAAAATCCAAGCTGCAAACTCGTACTTCAAACAAACTATGGTGGGAAGTTATTCGAACTTTGGCTCTGATTTTGTTCTATTATATTTTTTCAATTGGTTTAACATTTTATAACAAGTGGATGTTTCAGGTGAGAATTTGTTAAATCTTTCTATGCATATATATATATGAGTAGGCAAAAAACTTGAAGCAACATTTATGTGATCAAAAAGTATCTGTAGAAATGTGAGTCAGGCTATTTTCTATTGCTTTTGGGTTACATTTGAGATGATGCAAAGAAATGTATCTTGTTATGTTTTCAGTATGCCAATACTTTTCCAACTTATTACTCACTTGGACTGAATTTGTGAAATAGTGTCTGTGGAGACATGATTTGATGGAAATGAGCATTATTTATGTATGAAACCTGGTTTGAAACACTTTGCACTAAGTATTTTGTTCAAATTAATCAAGTGAAGCCAATGAAACAATATTAAAAACCTGTTGTTTTAAGCACACATGACTTTGTTTTTTGAATCCATTAAATATGATGCTGTGCAATTATTTAGAATCTTATATCTATGACATACATAAACACTTTGTACATGTAAACAAAATGTTTCTTTTTTTCTTGATTTATCTTTGTAATGCTACAAAGAGTGATGTCACAAAAGCAAAGGTTTAAGCTAAACTTTAAACTAAATTTTAATAAAATATTCTTCACACCTTTTGTACTGGTATATGATATATATATTGATATATTCATACTTGCTATTTGAGCCACTTTTCTTGAATCACTTTGCACTACCATAACTCTCCAGCCGATTGAGCTAGAGATCTCTTCAAACCCTTTAAAGATGCAGAAACTCTTCTAGTTTGGATTTTTAAGAAATTGGAAAGTTCTGGATTTTGTTTTTTTTTGTAGGTGACATCATAAGTGGAGTAGGTTTAGACCTTTTAGGCTACTGTCACTGGCCAGTAAGTGCTAACACCGAGAGCCAATTCTTGATTTAAGCTTTCAATGGAAACCAGGCTATGATTACAAGTCTTTAGAGCCTTTGATTAGCCATCTAGTGTTTTTTGGTTCAAAAGTTGTAGCCAAAGAAACAAAATTAGAGTAAAAATTTTTTTGTGTTTTTTATCCAAATTTTGTTTTTTCAGCCATAACTATTGAACAGAAATGCTAGAAAGCCAATTAACATGCTTGCTACCGGCCAACATATATATACATGAGGGGAAAACCCGTTGCCGTTCCTAGCCGACATATATTTACATTCTTACAAAAATCTGTTTTCTGGCCCTGAGCGCCAACCCAACAAAACATTTTTTGGCTCAAGTTTTTTGGAAACTAGGCGTTCATCCAGTCTTTAGAGCCCATGATTGGCTTTCTAGCACATCTAGAGCCAAAATTTTGGCTCAGAAAAACAAAAATTGGGCAATAATTCAAGTCCCACAAAAGGTAACCTTAGTCATTTTAGCTATAAGGGCATAATTCGCTAGCCGATTGAGCTAGAAAGCTGTTCAAACCCTCTAAAGATGGGAAAAGTCTTGTAGTTCAGAGTTTAAAAAAGTTTTGGGTTTAGGGTTTTTGGTCGATAACGTCATGATTGGAAAAGGTTTTGCGGTTCTTTGATGACGTCATTAACTGATCCAATTTATCTGATTTTGTGGCACAAAGTTTTATTGGATTCTAAACTATAATACGAGACTTTATTAGAGATAGACGATATATCGGCTGATGTTTGGGTTTTACCGATATATCAATATCGACCGAAATGACCGATTTTATCGGCCTCAGTAGGTGTTGACAAAACGCAGACAACTTGTGCAAGAAAGCACAACAAACCAAGTCAAGATAGTTGTTTTGCGGCAACGCTAGCAGGTGTGTTTTCAAAAACAAACAGACAAGATGAACCATGAAGCACGCGTCAGTCAAAATCTTGCAGCATTGCAGCCAAAATAAAAGCATCATCATTAACACTTTCGCGGCCCGTCTAAATCAAGCGGTTTGCACCAAAACAACCGGATTGCACGTGGCTTTGTGCAAATGCAACTCTGGCACCGAAAGCACTAGAGAGCTGTTCAAATTCCCAAACGTCTCGGCACGTCTTGTAGTTTGTAATGAAAAGAAATTTTTTGGTTAGGGGTACAGATTTTTTATGAGTGACGTCATAAATGGAGGACTTCAGGCCACCTTGGCCCACTTCACCTAGCCCTGGGCCCAAACCGTTAGATGGTAGTATTTCGCTGAAGTTTTTATTGGAAACTAGGCTACAATCCAAGTCTTTTGGTTCCTTGGATAACCTGCTGAGGTTTCGGGTTCAAAAGTTATGATTTAAAGTAAACAAAATATTTGATTAATCCAGGGTATTTTTTAACACTTTGACATCTGGGTTGATTCAAGCGGTTCGCGAAAAAACAGCTGGATTGCATGTGGCTTTGCGTGGGAATATCTTCGCCCCTGTACGGGTTACGGACCTGGTCGAAGTGTCAAAAGACACAGCAAGTCTTTGTAGTTTGCACTCAAAAAAATTTTTTGCTTGAGGGATGCGGGTTTTTTGTGAGTGACATCATAAGTGGAGGACTTTTTAGCCACCTTAGCCCTGGGCGCCAACCGTTAGATGTTAGTATTTCGCTGAAGTCTTTATTGGAAACTAGGCTACAATCCGAGTCTTTTAATACTTTGGATGACCTTCTGGGGTTTCAGGTTCAAAAGTTATGATCTAAGTTAATCAAATTTTTTGACTAATTAGTTAATTAATTAATTTGTTTGTTTAAGATCGTAACTTTCGAACCAGAAATGCTAGAAAGTCGATCAAAGGCTCAAAAGACTTGGACTCGAGCCTAGTTTTCAATGAAAACTTCAGTGAAATACTTTGGCCTAGCGGTTGGGCCGCAGGCCAGGGAACATGAGCCAAAATGGCCTAAAAACTACTTCACTTATGACGTCACTCACAAAAAATCCGCAACCCCCAACCAAAAAATTTTTTTTCGAGTGCAGGCTAGAAGACTGTCCAATCTGTTTGAGCCCTTGAACAGCTCTCCAGCGCAATCAACGGAGGAGCTAGGACGTTGATAAGGCAACTGAACAACTGCTGGTTTTAGGCTGAAATCGAAGTACGAATATATCGTACTCGGCTCTCAAAGTGTTAAGGAAAATGTTAAGTGCCAAATGTGAACCTGTAGGGACCCGATTTCTCTGATTATAGGGACCTGAGTTTCTTTGATTCTAGGGACCTGATGATGATTTTCTCTGATTGTAAGGACACAATTTTCAATTCTAGGGGCCCGAATCGGGTCCCTAAAATGTCTTTTAAAAAAACCTGGAATAATCCCATAATTATATAATTAATTTGTTTATTTTAGATCATAACTTTTGAACCAGAAACACTAGAAAGTTGATCAAAGGCTAAAAAAACTCAGACTCGAGCCTAGTTTCTAATGAAAACTTTAGTGACATACTTTGGCTTAGTGGTTGGGCCCTAGGCTAGGTAACATGAGCCAAAATGGCCCACAAACTACTTCACATATGATGTCACTCACAAAAAATCAACAACCCCAACCAAAAATTTTGTTAGAGTACAGACTAAAAGACTTGCCGAATCTTTTGAGGGTTTGAACTTTGAACAGCTCCTTAGCGCAATCGGCGGAGGAGCTATGGCATTGGTAAAGCAATCGAAAACTGCTGGTTTTAGGCCAATTTTCAGGTACAAACACATCGTACACCAGCTCTCAAGGTGTTAATCAGATTGATTAAAAATCATAGGAAAATATTGAAATTGCTGCAGTTTGAAAAATATTTTGCTCATTAATCCTGATTTTTAAAGTTTTTTTAAGGCATAGAATACATTACATTTTTGATAATGAAGCAGAAAACAAAATTTAAACATTTTGGAAATATCAGTATAGGCTATCTGTCCAAGAATGGTTAATGTATATATTGGTATTGGCTTCAAAAAAGCCATATTGGTCAATCTCTAGTCTTTAGAGCCCTTGGTCAAGTTTCTAGTATTTCTGGTTCAAATGTTATGCCAAAAAATTTCAAATATTTCAGGAATTCCCTTGGGTATTAGCAGGGATTTCCCTAACTAATTTGCAGTATTTTGGAATCAGAAATGCTAGAAAGTCCATCAAACCCTCAAAAGTTGGCCTAGTTCCCTATGAAAATATTACAGCCTAGTTTCCTATAAAAACTTGAGTCAAAAAATGGCTCTTGGTGTTGGTGTCCAGGGCTTAATGATGTCATCAGAATGTAAACAAAATATGCATAAACATACTCCCATCATGTAAACCAACAAAAATCCCCAAATCCAAAACTGAAATTATTTGTTTTTACTGCAAATTACAAGACTTTCTCCATCTTTCGAGGGTTTGAACAGCTCTCTAGCTTCATCGGCTCGTGAGTCATGGCCTTTAGCTAAAATGGCCAAGGTTACCTTTTGTGGTGCTTGAAAATATACCCAATTTTTTGTTTTCGAGCCATAATTTTCGCTCCAGATGTGCTACAAAGCCAATCAATCTAAAGACTCAGATGTTAGCCTAGTTTGCAAAAAAACTTGAGCCAAAAAAGGGTTCATTGAGTTGGTGCCCAGGGCCAAGTAACCTCAGCAAAAAGGTGAAAGCATGCCCCCATGATGACATCACTCACAGAAAATCCAAAACAAAAAAATTTTTTTTAAATGTAAACTAGAAGACTTCTGAATCCATAGAAGGTTTGAACAGCTCTCTAGCTCAATCAGCTGGTGAGTTATGGTGTTGCAAAGTTCTGCAAAATAGTGGCACCTGTTGGATTTAAAGGTAAATCACCTGGGAACTGTGGATATCACCGCAGGGAAACCCCCCAGGATCACAAGTGTTGAGGACTCTAAAAACTCAGATTATAGCCTAGTTTCCACTAAAAACGTCAAAAATAAAACTCTTGGTGTTGGCACCCACCAGCCAGTAACCTTGGCCAAAAAGGCCTAAACCAATCCGACTTATGATGATACCCACAAAAAAAACAAATCCAGTAACTTCACTCCACAAGTGAAAGGAGCAAGGAATCAATCACAAATTTTTAATAGGAAATCGATTTCACGTAACACTACGCATTGTCAGTCCTATCATCTGCAAGCAATGCTAACAGGTGTGAAACGTAGAAAGGCTAACACAAGGTCAGAGAAAGTAAACAACCTCAAGACTGCACTGAAAAAAACGCGCATACCCAACCGCGACAAATAAAACCAAAACGTCTTGGTAAACTACATGCAAAGGCTGAAGCCTCAAAACGTTTCCAAATTTTTATATATCTAAACTAGAAGATTTTCCACATCTTTAATGGGTTTGAACAACTCTCTAGCTCAATCGGCTGGAGAGTTATGGTGGTGCAAAGTGATGCAAAAATAGTGGTTCAAATAGCAAGTACGAATATATCGTACACCAGCGCCGAAAGTGTTAAAATTTTTGAATGCAAGCAGCAGAGGATGCTGGATCGTTTGTACTCTATTTTGCTTTGCTCCATGATATGAAATAACTTTGCACTATATTTGTGAAGAACTTGCTAATAGCAGATGTGTTTAAATGACTGATTAAACTGTTGCCATGCTTATATTAAATGAATTTTGTATTTGGCAGAGATTTCCTTTTCCTCTTATGTCTACCTGTGTTCACTTTTTGTCTGTTTTTATTTACTGTGGACTGGCTCGTGCAATTTGTGCAAGGTGTCGTGAAAACACACCAACACTAGACTGGGGTTTGTACATTAAAAAAGTTTTTCTTACTGGTAAGTGTATTTGAGTGTTGATGCCATTGATAAGAGCTAATGATGAAGTAGCTGAATTACGTACTCTGCAAGATCTTAGTGTCTGATTCTTAGCTGTGAAAAGATTCTTTTCAGTCGAAAGTTACAACATTGAATGTACATATTTGTTGTTTTAGTATTCTTGTAATGTAAATTCCTATATTGTTTTCAATTTATATTGATTGCAAAGTTGACTTTTCTATGGTTTAGTTTTGCAGTGAAGTTTAAAAGGCCCATTTTTATGGAAGCTTAGATGAGAAAATAACAGTTTTTAATTGCATCATTATGCTATACAAACGGATTGAAAAATAATTGTGAATATAAAATTTTTAGAGATCAACCGATATGGCTATTTCAGGGCTGACACCAATAGCTGATACTGATAACCAATATTTCCAAAATTTTAAAATCTTGTTTTCTGCTTCACTATCAAAAATATAATGCATTCTTTGCCTTACTTTAAAAAAAAAACTTCAAAAAGTAAGGATTTATGAGCTAAAATTTTTCAATTTGACAGCAATTTCAATATTTTCCTATGATTTTTAATTAATCTGTTAAATGATGATGCTTTAGTTTTGCCTGCGCTGGCCGATGCGTGCTTCATGGTTTATCGTGTCTACTTTGTGAAAATACGCTTGCTAGCATTGCTGCAAGATACCTGTCTTGACTTGGTTTGTTGTGCTTTCTTGCACATGTTGTCTGGATGTGTGAGGAATATAACAGTGTTTTGTCAACACCTACTGAGGCTGATAAAATCGGCCGTTTTGGCCGATACTGATATATCGGTGAAGCCCAAATATCGACCTGATATATCGGCTGGCCAATATATTGGTCTATCTCTAAAAATTTTATTATGAGTATAGAGGTATTACATGTGATCTTGATTTGTGTGATGGTACATTAACTGGTTATTTCTGCTTGTTTTGCAGGTTTTGCTAGCGCACTCGATATTGGTTTATCCAACTGGAGCTTTGTGTTTATCACAGTGTCTTTGTAAGTGTTTAAGTTGACAATGAAGTAGAGATTATGTGTTATGCTTATAAAACATTAATCTTTTTCAGGTATACCATGGTAAAATCAACTGCTGTTCTTTTCATACTCTTTTTTGCTTTGGTTTTGAAGCTGGAGCAATGGGTAAGTACAGTTTTATTGTTTTATATTTCTTCAAGGTTGCCGTGATTTGTGTTGTCAGTTTATGCATACAACTTGCTGCTCTATTTTAAGAAATTGAAAAGAAATCATTGACTTTGCTGTTCAAGGCTTGGTAAGCTACACAAGTTCATAATAGGACAATTGTTGAAATAAAACCAAGGCTGCAGAGCCGGAACTCAAATTTCAGGCCCCATTGCCAGATCCGGGCATCTAAAGTTTTTGACTCCAGCTCCAAAATGGTTTCATTGAATGAAAACTAAAAACCACTGTATTGGTTGTACAGCTGTATTTTTACACCAGTATAGATGAGGTGTTGCAAAATGATATATTTTGATGGATAGTTCGTCCCATGCAACAAAGTTTGAGAAGCCCTGATCTACACGCTAATGAGGAATATTATGTACTCATACGGCAACCCATGCTCGCCCCACAATAAATTAACTCACTTTCCCCACAAACCAAGGCTGTGGAACTGGAAACTAAATTTCAGGCTATGGCTTCGGTTCTACCATCTAAAAGCTTTTGGCTCCAGCTCTTGTCATCCAAAATCACTTGAGCTCTGGCTCCACAGCCCTGGTTGAAACATACTCTTTGATGGACTGCCTTTTATTCTGAAATGTAAGACATGCATCATTGGTTAACAAAACAATGCCAGTTGTGATTAGTCACACAGTAATTTGTATGTATTTGTAACACTTCCATTATGACCAATTAGCAATCATTGTTTTTTATCCGCATTCTGTGTTCGGCTTACAACCTTCAATTCTAAATGTCTGTTTTTTCTTAAAATATTTACTGCATTGTCAAACCCTCTATTAATCAAATTTGACTCCAAATTATTACCAAAATAACATCTAAGGTACATTTTTTGGTCTAATTGTACAGCACTGTATCAATGTGCATTTCGTCATAAATGCGCAAGTTTTTCTTTTAGCATTGCTGATGCACTACACAGCAAAACTTGTTGATATACTGTAGAGGTGTTAGTATTTCATTAATAGGGTTGCCATTTGCTTGTGAGTAACGCACAGTAAAATAATGTGACATGTTTTATTTGTCAAACAACTGGTGGAAAGCTGCAACTAATGCAACCTTCCATAAAACCAGTAGGTTTTGCTGAAAATCCCAAGAAATTAGTGATTTGATCATTTGCAGTGGTTTCACTGACAACTTTGGGGATGCATAATGCATTGTATCTTAACTGATTAACAATGAAAACTTGCAAATAAAAGTAAACATTTATGACAAAATGTTTGTGATTAACTAATAGAACATTTTAATCAAGTGCTATCTTGAAAGTTTGCCTAAAAGTGAATACCTTGGCTGGGCATATCCTGTTCCATACCTACTTTAGACTGTGCTATAGTGTAGTCTTGAAATACCTCCCAACTGAATTTTTAGTCCCCTGATGGTCTGAGTAGGGTTACTTAAAAACCTTTCAAAAAGCTTAGTATGGATCGGTTGTATATAAAAAATTGTATTCCACATGCTGAATTTAGTAGTGCATGCTTTTTACATATAGTCATCTGGGAAATAATGTATTGAGGGGTATTGGGTGTAAGTGTTACAAAATTTTTTAATGTGGAACCAAACTAAATTTATTGATATTCCTTTATACCTGTAAGCAGTTAAAGTGATAAAATTGCAGGGAAAACGCAAGTTAACACTGCTCTCTTGTTTTTACCTTTTGTTTTACAGATGTATATAGTGTTTGGTGATTGTGTCAACAAAACGACTAGTTGCAACCATGCAATATCTTGATTCTATGTACATTTAATTACTCTATCTGTTGTTTTTCGCTGAGATATTTCAGTTAATTGTCCCGTAATAGTATTAAAACCCGCCATAACAGCATTCACTAACCTAACTTTTCAGACATTGCAACCGAATTGACTTAATGTTTTGCTAATTTGAAAAAAAAATCGGTTCATGACCGAAAAAAAGCTCTATATTAAATATGTTCCAGCTGTAAATCTTTGGTTATCTGTCATCCAAACAAGGTGGTTTTTCGTTGATTTATTAAATGTATGCGGTGCTGTTTTTGTGAATGCGTTTCTGGCACTTGTCAATTAACGAGTTTTGTTGCAAGTAAACAACCACATGTGTCCGTTTCAGCGATATTCGTTGATTATCGTCGTATTCCTCATTTCTGGCGGATTGTTTATGTTCGTGTACGAGTCAACCGAGTTCAACTTTGAGGGCTTCATGCTCGTTGCGACAGCCTCGTTCCTCGGTGGCATAAGGTGGACGCTTAGTCAAATTCTAACACAGAAAACGGAACTGAGTAAGATGTGTCTCTGCATCCTAGGATCGCACTTGCGCTTCACGTTGTAAGCTGTTTGATGTAATGCGATAATAAGTTTGATGCTGTAATTGATGATCTCGATTTGTTCTTTTGAGAACTGTTGCAGCAGCCTTAATGCTGTTGTTAACAGAATCATCAACAGTTTTTTTTCGAAATAACGGAGAATAAAAACTATTGTAATGGGTTTTGTGCGGTTCCGTAGCGCTATGAGCCAGACAAGTACATTTACAACGTGTTTCTCGTGGTTCTTGTGATGGTCCGCAGACACAAAAATTATTTGTATTGACCACCAGCGCACGAAGCATTGACAACAACGATATACTCTCCCGCTCATGTCATCACCATTTACGTTTTTGTGCGTAGGTTAATGGGTATTTACTATGTTACCTTACTTGTGTGTTTGTTTGTCGAAGGGTTATTTTGTCACATTGGCGTTTTTCAGGTAATCCCATCGATCTTACATATCACCTTCAACCCACGATGTTCCTCGGGTTGTTTCCGTTAGCTCTTGCTCATGAAGGTAAGCGTTGCGCAACAAGAAACCTCGCAATTTTCAATGTCTTCGCTTCAATGAGTTGATCGGATGCAGAAAAGTCGCAAAAGCAACTGCTGCGTGCTACTTTTTTTAGCAGCCTTGTAAGAAAAATTAAAAACTATTCTCAAAAAACAAAAGGTAAAAAAGAATAAATGTTCAAATAAATGTTGTTCGATCGAGGTTGCCGGAAACATGTCTGATGTCATTCGTCCTTTTAGCAAAACTGACAGATCACGTCTAGAAAGTTTGCGAGTGGTAGCAAATTCATATTTTATTCACGTTTGGGTCGCAACAGAGACGTTTTTCCTTAAAGCAGTGCATCTTAACCGGGGAGCTGGCCTCCCCAGGGGGTGTCAACAAGTTTCCAGGGGACGCGAGACCTTGCGCGCTTTACAGCATGGAATGTTTGATCAATAACAAATGTACCTTTCAATGCATTTGCTCTTAAAACTTATTTACTGGCAGGGGGCTTAAAACAAAGTACAATTACTTAAGGGAGGCGTGGCAGAAGGCAGGTTCAGAAGCATTGCCTCGTGTCTTACTTGTGCAATCGTGTCCAGGTCTGGAATTTTTCACAAGCGAGCGTTTGTTCGCCGGCGCCAGCTTCGCCCAGACCTCCCCCGCCCTCTTCATGATCGTGTTGGGGGGTGTGGTCGCATTCATGCTCAGCTTTTCCGAGTACCTTCTTCTCAGCAATACATCTTCTTTGACTTTATCAATCTGTGGAATATTTAAGGTGAGAAACAATATCCAACCGACGTTATTGCGTTTTCTGCCCCCCACACTTGCTGTTGCTCAGTCCGACGCCACATGCCTTTATTAGCGTGGTATCCGTTTGTATAGACGTGAGGGGATTTTTTTAAATCATCACGAAACGGAAACATGTTTGACCAATCCGCGGGTTCAGCTTATGTTGCTTGTTGTAAATTGTCCAAATCAGTAGTTCTTGCAGATTTTTTTAACAGAATGGATGTCTTGTTGCTTTAGATTTAGCATTTAATTATCACCTTGTGAGTAAGAACAAGTTCAGAACAGTGGTAATTCAGAAAGCAGTCCCATGTGAGGCGACGTAGCTCCCCTCCCAACCAGGATTGCGGAGTCGGAAGTAAAATGTCCGACACCTGACTCCATAACATGAATGAAGTTTGGTTGTTCACAATTTTGTAGCAACTAGCAATCAATGGAAATCGTGGTGCACAGCAAGAATTTCCTACTTGAAGGAAGTTTCAACAGAAATTGTAATAATTTCAACAGGAATTCCCAACTTAGGAGCGTGATGTAAAACATGATCCAATTGGACCTCTGGAGTCGGACAAAAAATCCGACTCCCAGAGTTCTTACGAATCCGACTCCACCCAAAAACCTCCGACTCCTCCTCCCTGGTGCCAACCCCCCAGTAGTTCTCCTGTTTTCGTCCGACACGATGTTCATAAAATCCAGCCAATGCGTCACAGCCTTTGAAGTAACTCGTTCGAAGAATGCTAGCTCACGTGAACGATTGACGTGGGTGTCCGCAAAAGAATATTTGAAGAAAAAAAACAAAGATCTTGAAAAACTGTAAGAAGATACGCTCAGGAATGGCGCAGAACTTAAGTGATTTTGAATCACTTCAAAATAGAAAAACGCGTGTGTTCAAGTTTTAGATGTCTCGGCAAAAGTGCAGAAAACATCTCTACGAGCGTCGAATGTTACCACGAATCAATACTGTAACGCCAAACAGCCAAGACCGCGTGACCCTACTTGTGCCCCCCCCCTGGCCAAAGGTGTGTGGAAATGTGGCGTGTATCAGCTTTCCACCCAGTCGCAAATAAGTTTCAGTGGGCTGCAACAGACCCGCTGGCCCTGGGCCGGTGGCTGTTGGAAAATTCCCCGCCCCGCATGCAAACGCCACAGCTGAGCTTTTCGAAAGTTGTTTGCATGACATCATAATTTCATTGCCGGACCCTTTGCGTCATGTCTGGTTTTGTTAAGTTCCAAGTTATGGCGTCACCCGATCGGGTTTGGGAATCGCTGCTAAGTGCTTGATGACGTCTTTGTGATAGGCGGCCGAATGCCAGTGGCTGATCAGTGAAAAATGCTGAAGCGCTTTTTCCCCGATAAACCTCACGTAGTTTGAACGTGCCTTGCAACCAGGGGTCGTAACAAAAGGGGGCACAACTCACCGGGCGTCGAATCACTGCAGGGAGCGCCGAAAAGCCCCAACAACGTCACATGTACTTTCTTCAATACAGTACATTTGCTTCCGAAAGACCTCAGGTTCGAACATGGGGGCGCCAAAGTTGCTTCTTGCCCCGGGCGCCATCTACCTCCGACAGCCCCTGTCATTTAACCTCGTTACGTCCCTACTTGCAACGATCAGGTACTTTACTCAACTTCACAACACTTCGTGAAATTCAATTTTCTTTCTGCCAGGAAATCATCACCCTTGTACTAGCGACGCATTACAACGGCGACAGGCTAACCTTCATGAACTGGGCTGGCTTCGTCATATGCTTGTCAGGAATTTGCTGCCACGTGTACCTCAAGTACAAGCACTCGAAAGGTTGGTATCGTGTTCCTGTTGTTGCTTAGTTGTTCTCAGCAGGGCCTACGAGAGGGGGGTACGAGAGGTACGTGGTACCCAGGCACAGTAGGTACAGGGACCCGGGTACGAAAATTAGTGGTGTAAGTCAGTTGCCAGTATAACAATAGCGTTATGTTTGGAAATCTTAGGATAGTAGCTATTTTATCGTTATTCTGATAACTGTACAAACAAGCTATACAAGTTTGGACGAGGACAATAGATGCTAGGGGGGCCCGGAATCGGTCTTCGTACCCCCTGGTAAAATTTCTCTCAGAGGCCCTGGTTCTCAGGCGGCCAGTGCTCCACCGTGAATTATTTCGCAGAACGTCGAACTGACGCGCAAGACGACGACATCCAGATGAAGCTTCTGGAAAACATTCAAATTGCTTCGGACTCGGAGAGCGAAGATGAGCTGTTCAATGCACAACACAGATGATCGTTGCTGAGGGGTCCTGTAGCGAACCTTTCAGGTCCAAGGGTGTGAACGACGGGGTGACGACCTTCAACTCGCTCCTTAGCGCCGTCGTGGCGAATAATATGGAATATTTTTAAATTTTCACAAAACGTCGTTTTTTTCTGATTTGAAACATCGTTTTCAAATATTGGTGAATCATCAAACGAGTCCGCGAAAACCCTCCTCCTCTTTGCTAAAGAAACCTTGACAGCTTGTTTAGTCAATTATCGTCGAAGTGTTCAACTGCTCAGAACTATCAGTGTTGTTTCTTAAATATTTGCAATGACGATAAGAGATGGGCGATTTATACCAGGTCTGTAGCCAGGTTTCAAAGTTGGGGGAAGGCGAAATACAATTTTTGAGGGGGAAAGATTTTTGTTTGTTTTATAGGTTTAAAACAATTTTTCTAGGTACAACAAAATGTGGAGGGCCCTGCCGTTGAAAGCCTCCCCCCGCTTGGCTACGGGCCTGATTTACATTCATGTCCTTAGCTTCATACAACCATTGGTGGCAAGTTACAAAGCAGCGGTTCAGTCATTGCCGATACTATGCAGTCCGTCGATCGAACCCGGAACCTTTCGCTCTCCAATCCAAACCGAATGCAACTTTTCGGTGACTTATACACGTTTTTTTAAGGAAAATGTTAGGTACCCGGTATGGACCTGTAGGGACCCGATTTTCTCTGATTCTAGAGACCCGATTTTCAATTCTAGGGCCCGAATCGGGTCCCTGAAACGCCTTAAAAAAACCTGATTATTACCAACTCACCAACAAGCACTGGATGTTGAAGCGCTGTGTTGTTGCCGCGCAATATAAATGCTCTGCACAATGACCGCGTCACCCCCCACTGCGTTGTTTTCTGTCCCTGTCTCGCGATGCGACCTGCGCCGGGTGGAGCTACTTTATATGTGGAAATGTGTTGAACGCCAACGAAAGCCCATTCCATGCGCCGGACATTTTTAGAAAATCCGCTCCAAGAGTGTTTTTTGTGTTATTCCGCGGACGGCTTCTTCGGACCTTTCGAGGTCTGTACTTGAATATTGCTCGATCGAAAACCCGTAGCGAAATGGACCAACGAGGGAAAATCTTCGTTAGGTTTTGAGAAAGCACCCGCCTCAGAGCACGTCCGGGCGGGAATTGATAACTTTGGTTGAATAGTTTAATGAGAGACATCTGCAGTGGTAGAAGTAACAGGATCTTGTTGTCCTGAGGTAGCGAAGCCGTATGTGGATCGGGATTTCAAAAACTAGAAAACTGACTCTTTGACAAACGCTACTATGGCCCTGGTTCTGTGGTACAATGTTCTTTATGTCGATGTTGGTTGTCTCTTCGCACCTCGCAGTTGCAGAAAGGTACGTCAGTGATTGATCGAGTGTTTCAAGATTGGTTAATGTTGGCTTCTGCGTAGTTTGAATACTCAGCCGTTTGAATACCAACGCGTCGGACCATATTTCCTCAAAAATGTTCTCATTTACGGTTATTTCCCACAAGCGTCTTGTACTTGGGATTGGTATGCGCGCGTGCCAGGTTTATAGTATCATTGTTCAATCCGCAAAAATCGTTTTCATTCTTTTGGAGTTCGTTTTGATTGCGAAAGAACGTTCGGAAGCACTTTGCATTTGGTCCACATCGCCAAAGTTGGATAAACCTAAACTACAGCCGATGTTGGACATGCCGACGACAACCTATTGTTTCCAAGCGTCTGCTTTACTGTGAGCTGCCCACGAACGACGTGCCGTTTGTGTTATTTACTGCATTTAGAGTTAAAAGTGCAGTGCGTAGTACTAGACCCGTAGTGCAGATTCGTTTTGCTTAGTGCAGAGGTAAACGTTCTTTTGAACAACGGTGCTGTGCAATAAAATAGTACGCGTATGGAAAGTTTCGCTGGAAAAGAGTATTTTGGCGGCAAGTGTCAAGTTCCGGTGTGGGGGGTGTTGTGAAAATGGTGGCAAAAATCAAGAAAACGGTTGGAGGTGTGGATGACGTATGTTGTCGTCATCCTTCAGACCGGGGGATGTCACACTTTCAGCGTGCGAGCTACTCATAAAATGAACTGAACAAGTCAAAATCTAACACGTAACTAGAGGGGCGAAACCCCCCCTGGAAAATGGTGTTGGACGTAGTTTAAAAAATTTGGGCCCCCATCAGAAAACTCTTCACCTCCCCCCCTGGTGTCCCAAGCTGGTTACAGGCCTGGTTAAATTATCTACTAAAATGCTAAATATATATGTTTATTAATTAATATGTTGAGAATTTTTTAATGTGTGTTGATGCACCTTGCTTACCCACATGAACCCATATTGCACAACACAACTAAACTATGTACATTTTTTGTCATTACCTGACTTTACTCCGAAGACTTGCACTGAATGGAATCAGCCATGCAGGTTGTTGATGTCATGCGATCTACCCACAGTCAGTGGCGATTCTATAATGAAAAAACTGGGGGCCAAGGAAAAAAGTAGGGGGGCCAACATAAATGTCTCTCCTGCGTGGTGATTTTCCGTTGTAATGAAGATTGATTTGTATCAAACCCAACATAGGCTTGTGAATATCGTCAGAACTGTCGCCAGAAAGTCTTCAAATCGTTTAAAATTTTGTTGGATGAAAGTGATCTGCTGTATATGTCAATCAAACAAACTTGAACGTGAAATTAAGCAAAAAACTGAGGGGATCAGCCAAAATCTGGAGGTCATGGCCTACCCAGGTTTTTGTCAAGCCCGGATCAAAGGGGGCAGTTCCCCCAAAGTTTGTTGTGCTTAGAAAAATTTGTTTCAAACGTATAGGCCGCAGTGATACTCATGAGTGTGTTTCACTCCTCTGTTTTAAGGCGCAGTCTGATATTTTTGCAGTTATGAACTGCTGTGTCGTAGCGTTGAGTGTATTTTCCTCCGATATCTTAACCTGTAGCGCTGATAGTTTATATTCAGTGCAGTGACACAAAAGGGGACTAGATGTAGAAAAATATGCTTATTATGTCAACAAACTTCGCCAAAACGTTGGTTTGGAAACATGACTATGACGCCAAATTGTGACGTCACAAACAGCGCACACCAAATACAAATGACCACCACATGACACTGAATGAAACCCCCATGAAAAATTTCTGCGTACGCCACTGTTCTTCCTCGACGAGAAAGCAATTCGATGCCGGTGAAAGAGCACGCAAAGGTTTGATGTGAGACATAAAACTCCGAAAACCGGTGGCTGCATTCGCTCTGCCTCTGAATAGTATCAACGATTTCAAAGTAAGATGATTTCAAATACAAACTCACTTTCGTTGTGAATTCCGATGTGTTCTGTTATGACGTCCTCTCTGAATCGAGATGAAACTGACTTTTTGCGCTTGTTTGGAGGGTGTGAAAACTGTAGTGGAAGTTTTTGCAGTATTTTTTCAAACTGTGGATCGTTTCTTAATTTTCTAATCTTTGCGATAGTAGCAGAGGTCTGGTGATGCCCGGGGCGACTGCTTGATTGGATGCCCCCCTACCAAATTCTAGTATTGAGCAGTGGCGTATGG
>JGI24159J19872_10002732_pt1 | contig 21342 bp, 17 predicted proteins | sample Ectturendosymbi4_FD_19872 | JGI IMG/M metagenome (IMG submission 19872) | reverse complement strand
CAGCGGATTCTAGTAATTACGATTTACAAAATGTCGCATGCCAGTCGCTAATACCCAGTTGCAAAATCTCATGAAGATCACCAAGGTTCGCAAAGGGAGCATTAATTTTCTGAAAATCATTGAAATTCATGAATATTTATACAGATGATCAAGGAACATTTTGGTTAGTTTTTGCATTTTATTTCACTAGTTGCTACAATTCGAGAATGTATTACCGCAATCTGGAGGGTCGTAATAAAACAGTTTGAATGTTCAATCGTGACCAAAATTTCAGAGAGGATAGCTTCACGCGAAGCTATTAACGTCTTAACTCTGTAGTTAATGATTTCCAAGATTCAAAAGTACTGACGTCAATTATGTGACGGAACGTTTCGGACGGGTCTAGAAACAACTGTATGGAGGCGATTGCAGGGCCCGAGTCAGATTTCGCCACCCTAACTCCCAACTCATTCTTCGCATCTATGCTGCCATGAATGGTCTGGGTGGGGGCGCCAAAACTGAGTTTGCCCCAGACGCGGGAAACCCTAGGTACGCCACTGGTATCACCTACTCTATGTTGATGATATACGTGTGTTTGGTCCCAGCATCAGTGGCATTCAACACCTTAATATAAGTTGTTGTTATGTACTAATCACGAAATTGTTTTAATATAACAAGCTAGTCGGTGTAGTCATTCCCCTGAACTACCTGTAACGCTTTTTGCATGGCACAAATGTGAAATTTTCTCAACAGGTCAAATATCATGACGCATTGCTTACGGCAGGGGTCTCCAAACTACGGCCCGCGAAGCCATTTTGCCAATGATGAAAAAATAACATACAGTACTTACGAAAAATTTATTAATTTGATAGAATACAACATATCCCGCAACAATCACTTTGCTAGGGCGTCCGGCCCTCGACATGTTCTGTATTGCCTTACTGTGGCCCTCGCACAAAAAAGTTTGGAGACCCCTGACTTACAGCATGACTCCCTGAAGAATGACATCGACGTTGACAGGCAAGTGAAATCACTTCATTGCTAAGCAAACAAGCCCAGAAGAACCATGCAAATTGTTCTATTGCAGTTAAAAGCAGTCTGCTTCGTGCCTGCGTTGCATGCTAGCATATGCCCGCCAACTGTGGTACAAATACACACAATCTGGGTTAAAGGCTTCCGCGTTGCCTACAGCAATGCTTATCGAATTTTGTATTACATCCGCAAGAACGTAAGTGTTCGCCCACATCAAGTTACCTATTTTGTCAGGACATTTGACGCCTTGATTTGAAACAATTCGTAAGCTTTTGTTCAACGATGTCAATATTCATCCAACCTTGTCATCTTCTCACTTCAAATGTCTGATGCTTTCTAAAAATCTCTATTGTTCTTCCTTTCTGTAACCCTTTTGCATGACGATGAACGAAACTACTACTACTACGGTGTGTTATTTCAGGGTTTTTTTCGTCTCCAGTATTGCCTGCATGTATACATATACACAGTGTTTTTTAAGCCGTTTTTGGGTGTCAAAATGGTACCCTAAAATTTTGCAATGACACTCTCAATTCTGAAAGCCAAGATATGGTTTTGCTTCGTATTGAATTAAAACGATTTGGGGAAAGCATGTTTTCCTGCACTTGGTTATTGCAACAGACGGCTGCAATGTTATAAGCCAGGGGTCTCCCAACTTTTTTGTCCGAGGACCACAAAAGCTATTACAGAACATATCGAGGGCCGGACGTCTTACGTAGCGTGATTGTTTTAGGATATGTTACATTCTACAAAATCAACAAAATTTAGTAATTTTTTTTCATCATTTGACAAAATCGCTTCGCGGGCCGGATGAAATGGCTTCGTGGGCCGCATTTAGCCCGTGGGCCGTAGTTTGGAGACCCTGTTATAAGCCGACACAATTTTGCGGCGCAGAAGTTGGAAGTGAAAATTGTAAGTTTGGTAACTTTGCATTGTCATGCGCACCGCCTCGCTTCGGCCTCTTACTATACTGCCGCGGATTTGTGCAGTATGGTGTACGAAACTGCGAAAGCACTTTAATGCAATTATATTGGAAGTGTTTCACTGTTTCACCCTTGCAATCGGCTTGTCTGGCGATGCATCAGACTACAGAAGACAAAAGGTCGGCAGTTGCAGCGCGCTTGCAAAACAAGGTGGTTGTCGAGCGAGGCAACAATGGGAGCTGGGAGTGAGATTTTGGCTATTTGGGCCGCACTAAAGCAGCTGTCAGAAAATAATAATGATACAATGTGCGTTGCTTTATGAAAACAAAAAATTTCAACATGTTGCCTTCCTTTTTTCAACACTGGCACCTCACCTGGCACAACATAGCAAAGTTTTTCAGGCGGGATGTTTTAACTTTGCACAGATGAAAGCTTCCGTAGAACTGTGCATCAATAAGCTCTCTGATGCCGTTGCTAAATCCGAGCTTAAAGCTATTTGTGAGAAGTCAATTTTGGACGTTGTTGTGTTGGCGACTTCAGCGTGGTGTCGTTAGTTGTATATTCGCAATAATTGAACGAAAAGGAGATCTCGGTGAATTGAGGAATCGTACTGTCACTCCTATAAGTGTCTTATTAGTCATGCAAACATGCGAAAACAAACGAACAACCGGTTTCTTCTAATACTATTTCATCGTCCTGTTTTTGTGTCGCGAATTCGCCAACAAACATATCAATATCAAGGCAATTAGCCCAATGCAATTCAATAGACCAGTGGTTGTTAAATTTTCTTTACCACGCCTCCCTTAAGTACCTGTTCTTTGTTTCAAGTCCCCTGCTATAAATAAGTTGTAAAAACAAATGTATTGTTTGGTAAACTTATTGATCAAATTTTCAAGGTCGTTCAGCACTTAAGGGCTCGCGCCCCTCTGGAAATTTATTGACGTCCTCTACGGGGAGTCCCGCTAGAACCACTGCATTATACAGAATAGCGAGATTGCTGAGTGTTTGCGAAGACACGCGATTTTGCAAGTAAGCTAAGGATAGGGAACCTATCTACTATCACGGGCTGCATGAATTGTGGAATATTGCAGGCGTGCCGCAAAATTAATTTTGTCCTAAAATTCTAACTGTACCTTTCAAAGGAATGTAAGAAGAGAAAAACATGTCAAGGAGCGAGAAAGACTTCTCTTGACTTACTGTATACGTGTCTGCTTGTCATGGAGTTTCATTTTGACGAAATCTTGTGTTCTACATTAACTTGGACAATAAAACGTCTGATACGGATCATGGTAAATGTTCACGCGGGCCGCAGGTTCCCCATCCCTGAAGTGAGCCTTCACGACACGCATTTTGGAAAAGCTCCTCTCTGCCTGCGCAGCGGTAACAGGTACTGTGGAAACTGAAAACCTATTGATCTCGAGTTATCGTCATCAACAAAACTCGTAGGGTAAGAAGTCAGTTTAGTTTGTGTCGGTAAGTCAGATTTAAATGATGAAATATCCGCAAAAGTCTGCTCTTCCGAATCCCCTGCAGTGTCCGCGATGTCGTGACAATTCATTGCAGTCGTCAACAGCAATTATTTTCTTTGTAGTTTTCTACACATGATTTCATCACCTTCCCCGGTTGATTAAGGTTTTAGAAACTACTTTATCCCAGCCATAACTGTAATAGAATAACTGCTTTCTTACAGTGCAGTGTATACAGGTAACGCACATTTCACGGATCTCGTGAACGCTCAGTCATGTTGTGCACCCTTGGTCTACGTGCAGGGCCGGATTTACCAATAGGCTATTTAGGCTTAAGCCTAGGGCCTCAAGATCTAAGGGGCCTCCAGCAAACTGTGGTACGCATGGAGTCAATTGCCGGTATATGATCGGTTTGATAAATATTCGTCAAAATTGCATGTCTTCTTTATCCATTAAATTGAGTTTTATTCACCTAATCAGATTTCAGGTTGATCACACCAAAGTCTTCCAACGAGTTTCCATGAATCTCAATACGACCGTTTGGTCAATCCGCATGCCGAATGTTGTGTCGTCAAACTCAAAGCACGTTGGCTATACGTCCTGTGTTTAGTGGATCGTGTCGATTGCTATGTGTGAATCAGGCGAAAGTACTTGTGGCTGTTCGTGTTTGAATTGCAACTGATCAAAGTAAGTTGTACTGACGATAAGAGCTATGCGTAGGGCTCAGCACTATCCTACAATATAAATATAGTTGCTTCTTGTGACCAATACTGTAGTTTTGTTAGCGTGTCTATTACGTAACGCGCGTTTTGTATTTTTAGATGTGATTTATTCTATTTCAATTTTCAAAATCAATCAGAAATCAGATTGCTATTGAGAACTTGCGCAAGTCTATACCGCTCCCATGCTAAGCAAATCAAATAAGATCTTGATGAACTTGAACAGCAAGCAAAAAACACTTTTCCAACTGGCAACCATGGAACTCTTCCCCAAAGAGACAAAGAAAAGGGAAACACTAGCAAAATGACAAAAGCGCGTTTGGGTTTGATGCCTTAGATCAGGGGTCACCAACATGGTTCCCGTGGGCACCACGTCGCCCACGAAGATCACGTTGGTCGCCCGTCTGCCTGTTTTGAAAATAGCATTAAGATGATGAGTATCGTCTCATAGATTAACATCATAACGACATAATTAAAGGTAAATTGAGCAAAATTTTACTTCAGAGGTGTGTATTAAAAGTAGCCCTTAACGTTAATCGGTACCCAAGAAGTAGCGCTCAGTTTCACAAAGGTTGTTGACGCCTGCCTTAGATTAGTGGTTTGTAGCTAATCCAACCACGCGGACCCTTGTTTCTTAGCTTGATGGCCACTAACTGCTCAGGAAGAAAATCTTTTTCGAGATTCAAAATAATAAAAAATGAATCATAGGTCGAAATCTTCCAGGAGAGGTTGTCCACTCTAAGCATTCGATGCATTAAAAGTGAGAAACGTAGGCAAACAAATTTTAATAAATTCCTAGATGATTTTGTTATGAGGAAGGTCAGGACAAAACCTTTTAATGTTTACTGTGCTCATGTGTAGGCTACTGTGCTTAGTTGATTCGGTGATTGTTGCTTTTTATTTCTTAATAATTACGTATTTCAATAATGATAACATCAGGAAAGTTTAAACCGCAATCTCGTCGCCACGGGTAAGCATTCGTGGGCTCAGTCCCTCCAAACTGAAATATGAACCATTGTAACTCAGTGGTGATTTTATCAAACTTTCGGAATGTCAAGTTTATTTTTTTAAATTTTATATGGTGTTGTTTGATGGCGCTTTATAACTACAGTGGTCTTGTAGCGCCACGACTGAGTTTGTACAATGTCTGGTATCATTTGACTTCGTATTTTGTGTGTTCCCTGCAGCTCTTCCGCACACCGTGCACCTGGTAAGAAGGCTGCAGTACCAATTTATAAGTACTTGGTAAGACCCGGCCGAACTCCAGACCAACTAGCACAGAAGCGGACGCACTTACCACCAGGCATCGGGCTGGTCAAATGTCAAGACCCCTATTGAGGGGTTTCTCTGGCAACGGTTCTGACTTCTGGTAACCTCACGTCCTTTCGCACAACGGTTTCTTTGCGTTCGATTCTCAGCAGTCTGAAAAAGTAACAAACACGGGAATCCTGAACCTGGGAGTTGCAACCACTGGGGTGCGTTATACTTGACATGTTTTGCTCGTGTGAGATTTTTACAGCCGTGGTAAGTGAGGCGCAACGTGGTCCTCACGTTGTGTTTTAATGTCCTTATGTCATCACACATACGTGCAGTGTGTTTGTTTTTTTTGAGCACAGATCAGAAGAAACAGATGTGAAACTTATGAAAAAACGTAGGCCATGTGCTTTGTCAAACATTTAACCGTGACGTTTTCGGTTGGTTTGCTTGCAAAAACTAATAAGATAGTTCTGTTCTCGCCAACTAAGTACGATTTCAACAATTCCGTGTCATTGAAAATTTTTGCGTCAAAGGTAGCAACAAGCGCATTGATCGTGGAGCACTCTCGTAAGGATTTAGAATTTTTTATTGGCAGTGTTTTTAGAGCGTCAATATCGTCATTTTCGGCTTCCAGGTCTATTATTTCGTTATTGTTTCGTCAGGGTGGTATCAGAAGCGTTTCCAGAAAGTCTTCAATAAGGGGCTATACGATTGTTCGGGCGGTTTGATATTCTAAAATTTAACAACTCCAATGAATCACGGTGCTTCATATTTCAATTGTGGGGGCTTGGAGCTCTGTTTCGGGTTGGCTAAGCCCACCGAAGACTGGGTGGTATTGGTAGAGCGAATACTGAATGAACAGCCAAATTTATTTCAACGATTCACAGTCATACGAAATCGAGTGCAAAGCAACCAGCAATGATAATTAATTGAGTAGGTTGCACAATATTTTTGACAGATATGTAATAATACGATGTGATGAAGATCGATAAAAATGTTCGAGCTCACAAATTGTGTTGATTTTGAAAGCTTGAATGAGAGAATGCAGATTAGCATGGTAGATGCGGATGTCCTAGATAATATTTTATAAAGCTTCTGTACATTTCCACACATCTGTATATCGATAATCTGTTATTCGTGTGCTTTCTGTGTTGCTAACATTCACTGATGTATGTATTACGTTCTTCTCGCAAGGATTGGCAAAAGTTTTCGAGGTCGAAGTTCGAGAATTGAGGATCAATGCCACCTTACCCGATGACTCTGGGTCACACACTGCATATTAAAATTGTATCGCGTGACAAAGTGGAGAATTGATGGTCTTAGGCCGGCAAAAGAAAATCCTGGATCCGCTTGTGGCATAGCCGCTTAAGACCTCGTTGTTCATTGCCGTGGCATCTCAAATACAAATAGTCAGATACGCATCGGCTGTTTGGATATTTCATTTTCTACAAGGGCTATGTTCTGCCACGTAGGTGTTGCAGGCATGCCACACTGCATCACATCTTTCATCATTCCGCAGTTCATTCACGCATCTTCGAGCGCTTTCTACCAGTTCATATGCAATGCAAGGATCCATTGTTTCGATTTGCAACATGTTATTTTGAGGCTCGAAGATGCTAAGAAATGATTTTGATAAGTTTTACAGAAAAGTAGGTGCAGTTCAGTGGAAGCTTTTAGCGTTCCTGCTGCTCCAATACGAAGACTCGTTTCATATTTTCGAGAGCTATAGATAACTCTTGTTTTGAGGGTAAGTAAATCAGCAAAATTTTCCACACTTTTGTCGTGTCCAAATGCTCGGTCTAGCGCTGGTTCAGATGCCGTTTCAGCATTGTTCTCTTCCCGAATGTACAGTGTACACTGTAGGGTTTTTGAAAAATGTGTGCAAGAGGTGAGAAATATCGAAAGTATCCTGTGCTTATACTTTCAACCGACATGGACTGAACTACCACGTGGTGAAGCTTGTGCATCAAACAATTTCACATATGGTACGAGCCGAAACCAGAGTTGGATCAATTACAATTGTAATTGAATGTAATTGACTCATATTTTTGTGTAATTGTAGTTGATTTTTTGTTGTTTGTAACTGTAATTTCTAAAAATATTTGACCAAATTACAATTACATTTACTTCAATTTGAAAAATCGCATTTCAAATAAAAACACTGTTACACTTGGCATGTGACCAGCTGCAGATTTTATCGCAAAATAGATGCATACTGCACAGAGCTCGTCAGTTGCGCAGCACAATCGCACTCACGATAGCCAGGCAGGTCGATCAAGTGTGAAAACAGGGTGCGATGTTGGTACATCACGCGTTGGCTCGACGGTTGATGCATGGGTGAACGTGCGCCATGAATGCTTGTGATATGAGAGAAGCACAAAATGCTTGCATGCAGCGAGATATTGTTGGTTACAGTTGCCAGTGATTGGAATCCAGTTTATGTCAGAACTTCCCAAACGATTGCATTTTCGACTTTTTCACCGTTAGGGCTGTGGACTTTCGTGCTTCAGCGCACCGCGAAAACAAAGATGAGTCGGAATTCTTTTGATGCCACGTCTTGCAGGCTACTTTTTGCTTGAACAGCATCTTTCACCTCATGGTTCCAGCACGGGGTTATTTTTTTCCATTATTCGCCACACCGAGTCATTTCCGTTCGCTACCCTGAACGGTTGGCACTCCACCTCCGCGTCCGCTGTGCATTACGGAAACTCTCGCGGCAAGAACGATACACTGTCTGCAACGGTATTTCTTATACCTTTGTCCAATAGGGCATCCCATTTTATTCTGCAGGACTTCCTAGAACTGTACGTTTGTATGGACCCGGCGGTTTTTCCAGATGCAAGTTGCAAACCACCAGGGGTTTTGGTCGGTCGACACTTCTGAACCCCTTTTCACATGAACATCAAATACTGAACAGAAGTTGGCTGAAAATATGCAAAAATAAATGTGTGACCGTTGAAATAAAGATTCTCTGAGCCAGGTGTTCTTATGCACATCCCTGTGCTGGAAGAACGCACAGTGTGTTCTTTGTACAGTGTGTTGTTATTGCACAGTGTGTTGTTACAGAAAATTATGCACAGTGTGTTGTTACAGAAAAGTTGCTTCAGGGGTCTTTCGATATCATCTATGTCAGCATCAATCATCATCTCGGCCGATCACACCCCTCCATACCCCTGCATAGTTCCCTAAGTATGCACTGAAGTCTCCTAAAAGGGTCGTGGATTCGTTAATTTTAACTTTCCGCAGGGCATCACTAATTTCCTCCACGAATTTCGGGTACTGTGCATTTGAGTTTGGACCGTACACCTGTATCAAACACAGCATGCGGTCTCACAGCTTAAACCTTAACATGCACAACCTTTTTTCTAGTGGGATTCACTAATCAACACAGCTTGTCAGCTGAGGACTTACAAGAATGCCCACTCCAGCCTGGGCAAACTTTGGTGGCTCAACGCCGGAGTAGAAGTTTCAACCCATCGCTCAACTCTACACCCATCGCCCTGGGACAGTGGTGGGCAAACTTTTGAGACAAGGGGCCACAAACTAACTTTCTACCAAACCGAACGCCAAGCAAGTTTTAAAAGAAACTTATGCAATACACTACAGAGTCGCGAGCGGGCAACAGATCGATAGTTCATTAGTTACTCGCTGTCTGTGAGGGCAGCACGAAGTAGAATAATCCTATCTGTGATTGGTCTATTGTAGTGGTGAACCGCCACACCAGATAAACAATGGGAAAACCCGCCACGCCAAGCTTCCCTCTCTTCTTATTTCTCGATGTTGATTGAAGTACTGAAAAGATGTGGCGGGCCGAATGAAATGGTTTGGCGGGCCAGATTTGGCCTGCGTGCCGTAAATGCCACCATTACCTTAGGAGGGAAAGCTAGTTAGTTGAATAGATGCCAAAAGCATACAGGGAATATCGTTTGATTTCTTCAACCACTCCGCGCTATTTTCCTGTAAGTGCAGTTATGTTCCGGTTTCCAATCACTAGCTTATGGCGAGATTGTCGTCTAGACGTGACTTTCAAGTCTCCCACAAGTAGAGCACTCTGCGATGTCCCTATTCGGCTCCCGTGATGTGCAGATGGAGCAGCTTGAGGTTTTCACTTGTAAATAGCTGATGGGGGAAACTGTCGCAAATTTTTCGAACGGACCCATCTGCCCGAAGCCCGAATGTCGTCCTTGGTCTCATCAGCGCGACGATCGATGCGCGGCGGTATTCATTAATTTTGCGCATTCCTTAGTACTACCTGCCCAAATTATACCGTTGGACAAACTGGTCGCGCCATTTGGACAGCAACTTTTGCGATATCGAGGGAAAGCAAGGGAAGGCGTTGTTGTGCGCATAGGAACAGAGTTGCAGAATTAAATAATTTCAAGTTAGCGTTATCATTGGTATGTGCAACTGCTGGTAATATTCTAAAATTGAGTGAATATTAATGTGCACTTACAGTCATGAGCGCAATTACGTGAGGGATAGGGAAGCGTTTCACCGAATTTTTTTCATACGGGAGACATGTTATGTTCTCCCAAATTTTTCACTTTGTTTCGCATTTGGCAAGGTTTCAAAAATATAATTGACGTTTGCCCCGTTTTGTATAAAAATTTTTTCAGGTTTTATGTCACAGACAGCAAATTTGTTGTTGAAACAATTTGGTGTGGTATTGATGATTTTGATATTTTTGATGAGCTTTTTTGTTGTCATAAAAAATATTTTTTTGCAATTTGCAAGTTTCCAGCGACCGTGGAAGATTGTTGACTGCTTCTTTCCGACATTTAACCCTGTGTCACTTGCTGTAAGAAAGGTCATTGTCTCGAAACAATGTGAGTTTAACAGCTGCTCGTGTGAGAGAACAGTACAGCCAAGACTCGTTTCNTGCAAAAATGAAACTGGCTTNACTCTACCATTTATTGTCATGTATTCGCAAAAAGATAGCGTAAAATTTAGTGGGTTGCAAGTTTACTATGCGAGAAAGTTACATTTACAGACATTTACAGATCTGTGCAAAGTTTTTGGAAACTTATTTTAACACAGGATTTATCGAGGTGCAGAGGCGTAGCGAGGTTGGATGGCGCCAGGGGCAAAAAACAAGTTTGGCGCCCCCANGTTCGAACCGAAGGTCTTTCGGAAGCAAATATGCTGTTGATGAAAGTACTTGTGACATTNACATTGGGACTTTTCGGCGCCCTCCCGCAATGATTCGGTGCCAGGGAAATTTTTCCACCTTGCCCCCTCGTTATGCCTCTGCCGAGGTGTCGTTTTCGACACTTCGGGATTTTAAGTTCAATTTTTGCAAAAGCTGCACATCTGGTGAGTTTGACATTTGACTTTTCCTGAAAAACGTATTACTTTTTAAAAAATATGATTGGTGCAATTTTCTTTCATTTTTTGTGACAGTTAATTAATCTTTTTAATTTTCGCACCCCGCCATTTAACAACGTGCAGTTTTCAACACCCAATGCGTGGTGATAAGCATATCTAATTATTGGTTCTCGTGGTGCTTTTTGTAACACCAAAATATGCCGAATGTTTCATGTACCGACTGATGTTTACAGTCTGGGGGCAAACACGCTGTTTTGTCCAGATTTCAAGTTTGTCAGGTTTTACTGCATATATGTTGGAGATACCGTTGTGCATGTATACAGGTAGTAGTCGTTTAGACAGAGCATTGGGTGAACGTATTCCCTATTGTTGAAATTGCTTGATTTCATTTATTTTGATTTCCACTGACAACTGGCTTCCTTTTTGCGCAATGGCTGTCAGTATTGTTTCTGTTTAATAGCTGAGTCAAATGAAACGAAAATAAACTTGATTGTTTTTCCGTCATGTCGAACATTCTAATGACTGCGGAGTGTGTTGCTGATGTCACGTCAGCAACATACTGCCGCCACCGGCGTACGCACACGAATCTCTAAAAATATAGGAACAACAGCTCCTACAATGCATGGAAGCACTTCACGACAGAAGTAATTCTTCGTTCAGTTGTCAAATATATCAACGAAGACGATTTCAGAAAAAGAGATACTGATTTTGACTTGAGAATGTGTGAGCTATAGAGACCTTTATGGCTCTCCAGTATGCATGGGGACTGTACAGCAAAAATCACCCAATTCATTTTCTTCACAATTAAACTTACGGTGTTGCGATATTGTCAAAAACAATGTCACATGGTAGATTTACTGCTATCCTGAAGTATTTGAGATTTGATGATAAACCGAACCGAGCATGCAGTGGGCCAGGAGCAGACCGATTCGCACTAATTTGTGTTGTTCTCCAGACATTCGCATGCATGTGTCAGTGAAAATATAAGTGAAAATTTTCTTTGACAGTGGATGAGCATTTCATGCTTCTGAAGCCACGTTTTCCTTTCATTATTTTATGCCACATAAACCCGATAATTTCGGCATCAAAGAAAAGAGTTGTTTGAAAAGACGACTGGCAAAATATTGAGCAGACGGAAATTCATTCTTCAATTGATACAAGACGTGCGCATGAAAAAAGTGTCGCTTGAAAATGTTGCGGCCAATGCCTCTTCCGTCAACTTAGAGCACTTAGGTTTAGAAAACAGGAAAAAAGGTTTGTAGTTTTGTTTCCAAATTTCAGTAAATACGCTTCATGTTGATAGTATCTATCTCTATGAGTTGCAATACTGTCTCAAGACTATTTTCACTATTGAATTGCAATCATGTGAATAGCTGCTACTGTCTCACAGCGTCTTACTAGCTATATTTCAACTATTTCAGGGGTGGCCAACCAGTCAGAGACCAAGAGTCACATTTCTTACTGTGTTACCGCAAAGAGCCACATTACATACATGGGCACACATGAACATCACCCATCTCTTCCTCACTCACACACATATCTTTGCTCAGCTAGACTTGTTGTAAATAATAAATATCACACAACAATATGACAATGACAGAACTTTACAAGCCATTTATTGTTATACATGGTATTTAGTAGGACTTCTGGTAATTACGTAAAAGCCGCAGGAATAGCCCAGAGTTGGTCACCCCTAAACTAGTTGATCAGCTGTTAGAGATAGTCGTATATGCTAGATCATTCGAAGTACAATATTGCACTGCAATGCATTTTACATCAATTCCAATAGCATAAAAACATAGCTAGTGTGGATATATCCTGTATTTGCAAAATTTTGGTAATATTTTTGTATGCCAAATGTTTGCCATTGTTTGAAATACCAATTTCCAGTCTTGACAAAACAATCCATTTTAGATTATTTATCAAAGTAATACCAAAACTTTAAACAGAAAATATAGCTCAACATTTTTCTTTATGAAGCTTGTACTAGTGCACCAGATAATACGTCTAAACTCTGCACACGATTGTTGCTTGAGGATTTGCTGTATCACTGCAGTGTTACTTTTCATTCACAACTGATTTTACCAGGGTATTTATTTAAAACTGACCAGCTGTCATTCCGTTCCGAGTCTTGCTAGACTTAGGTTTGTGTGCATTTATAGGAGGCCTCCACAACATACGACCCGCGGGCAATATGCGGCGCCTCGGAGCTTTTTCTGCGGCCGGCGAGAGCTTTCTCCATTTCACAAAATCTTGTAAAAGCATGGTCTTCAGATAATTAATTGTCGTTCCAGACTTTCTTTCAAATTACAACGAAAAAACAGAGTGGAATTTTGCGGCCCGCGGCCAATTTATGTTGATCAATTTGGCACTTCTAGCTTTCCGAGGTGTGCAGGCCTGATTTAAAGCAACGATTGAGTAAGTAATGATTAAACTGAAATATTACTTCCAGTTTTAACTATCAGTTAAAAGGAATAATTTTCCACCATCTCGATCACCATTGAAAATATTTTCTGTCAAACTTTAGAGATTGAAGCGTAGGGAAAAAATATGAATTGAAAAAGAGCGTTAGGTATCGAAAAATCAATATTGCCAGTAACATTGCCATTTTTATATTTTTTTTGTTAAAAGTTTGCCCCAAATTTTGGCCAAGTTTTTGTAAAGCATCTGGCAACCCTGTTCACACGTAACAATCCGTACGATTCAGCAAACACAGTGCGCAGCCAACGTGCTTTGAGTATACCGATATCGACACAATAGTCGGCATGCGGCAACGGTCATATTTAGATAATGGAAATTCGTTGGAAGACCATGGTGTTATCAACACGGAATCTGATTAGGTGAATAAAACTAAATATCATGAATAATTAAAACATAAAATTTTGACGAATATTTGTCGAACTGATCATGTACCGGCAATTGACTCCATGCGTACCACAGTTTGCTGAACCCTATAGGCTTAAGCCTACATAGCCCATTAGTAAATTCGGCCCTGCTGCAGATCCTTTGTCAGGTGTTGACAGCCAACTGGATTTATCGCATCGAAAGCGAGTGTTACAAAACAGAGAGAGGTTATTTCCAATAATAAGGGAACAATCATACTGTGTGAAAGAGTGGCTGAGGCCACAAAATTGCGCTCATGAGCACATGGAAATGCTAGGAAAAGTTAATGCAAGAGAATAGAACCAACACGCGAACTTGCTGCGAAGTTTATGAAACTTAGACACACAGAAATCTCTGAATTTCTGATTATGCTTTCGAGTTTCAGATGATCTCCAGTTCTTGAGATAACACACACACGTCAGGCTGCTTCATGCAAACTGGATATCGCAAACAACTATTTTTCAAGCAAGCATACTGCGTCATAAGTGCTAGTCGCAAAAACACCGCAAAACCGGGACTAATCCAGCTGAAAAAATGTTGAGAGCACGATTCCAGTGGTCATTTTGCATTAAATGCGCCGGCAGATATACCTACTGTACGTGCTTGATCAAAACGCACCACTTTCGGTACAGGAGGAAGCAAGCACTCACCTCTACATTTAAATCTCATTATAACAGTGACGTAACGTGCTTTCACAACATAAACCATTTTGTTTATCAGATTCCTCAAAATAACGCCACTACAAAACCTCCCATTTAGTTTTTGTGATTGGAGTATGTTACAGTTGTTATAAGTGAAAGTCTATTTTAATTGATAAAGTAACTTGCGCTGTTGAAGGAGAAATGTCAATAATTGAACACAGCATTGAGAATAAAGTAAATGTACAATGCCAGTAATTGGATCAAGTTATGTTAAAGGTTGTTTTCCCATGGTAAAATTTAACACAATGCATGAAGTTTCACCTTGAAATGACACAGTGGACCTTTTTTGGCCAGAATAAAGCAAATGACGTGCCTTCAACCGTAATTATGACACAACATTATTACGTTGCTGCATCGGCAAGTGGCTAATGAAAAAAGTTAAATTGATTAGGTAAAGTTAAGACATGTCTCGTAATTTTGTTTCATCTGCCTGAGTGCACTGCTGTTTACTATTGCTTGTGGTTTCATCAGATAGAATTAGGGGAAAGCGATCTTGCTTGTAGTAAACCTTCAACACATGCCAGAGTAACCGAGGGCATCGATGTATCGTTTTGCATGATAAGTGAAGTTCGAACTGTGCTCTGATTTGAAAACACAGCAGCAACCCGCAACGTGGGGGAAACTGCTGGCATTTCCTTGCACCACACAGCATAGGAAGTACGTATGTATAAATGGCTTGATTACAGTTGCGCGACAGCCAACGATGCTTCGTCGCTGCAGCTAAAGCTGTAAGCTACAGCAGTAAGGTGATGCTTAGCGAAGCGGAGCAATCAAGAAAAAAGCTTTCATTTTTCCTAGTGCTGTGATTTTGAAAAGCGTACACTGTTTTTAATAGCTTGTAACATGCCAGGTATAGTGAAATGTTTGGAAGGATTTTGAAACACTTAAGTCTATTTTTCTTCTGGTAAAAATCCTGAGCTATGTTTACAAACTCAGTGCGTGAATTGGTAGTTTCCTTAGTCGCATTTAAAGGCCGTGGTATACGTTTTGTGCATGTTACCATTTCGTTGTCATAACACGATTGTCTGTTTTTGAGTTTTAAAATTGTTTGCAGTTCAAATAAAAAATGTGAAAAAGAAGTTTGTGTGCTGCACTTCTTTAACTATGGACCACTAACTGCCGTTCTAGCAAATTATGATAAACCTCAATACCGAGCAAAAAGGTAAGTTGCCGTGAGCTCCATCAATTAATCACGATTTTGATTTTTGACGTATTTCAGTACGTTGCTAAAAACAATATTGAAAGGAACATGCAACGGTCCTTTACTGTTTCACATCAAATCACTTTGATACACTGATCACTCTAACTGAACTTAATTATTTTATATATCAAAAATAAAGTTCTAAACTCTAGAAAAAGGTTATAGTTTGCCTTTTTTAGCTGTATGATTTTTATAAAAAGTAGAGATTTTCTATTTGTTTGAAGTTCTTTTTAGTAATCTTGAAGTTGCAAACTAATAGACGTTTGTGAAAATGTAAAGCTTAGTGCATGCACAACTTTATGCTACACTTGCTTTTGCCAGTAGTTTGCATGTTCAAAGATATATTTTCATTTTCAAAGTTGACGGATCGGCGAGGATATACATGCGAACGTTTGTTGAACGCTAGTTTTTGACAAGGATAATGGTTGTTGAGTAGCACTTTAGGCAGCAGTGATTAGAACAAGGGCCTTTGCGTCACAAAAACGTTTCAGCTTCAAGGGTTGCTGCTGCTAGTTTTTCAGCACTGAGGCGTTGTTGAGAATCAAAATGTGAGGGAGCCCTGCCCAGGTTGGTTTTAACTCCTAAACGAGCTTTGTGCACAACGGAGTTTCTCAGTATTGAAGTATATTTTTAGAGGAAACCGCATCATACGAACTGTTTAAAAGTTGAGCAACATATTTAGGTTATAAACCGTTTCAGGCTTCTTTCATGTTTGATTTTCCATCACTCAGGCAATTGAAATTTTTTGTAAAACTTTACGTGCAGCTATAACATATGTTTTAACATACACGGGAAAATAGTATTTACAGTGGGGTATTGCGCGATCTGTGTATTGTATCTATGGACGCAACCAGCTGATATGGTTTATTCATGCATTTTTGTGACTCAAATCACGAATATTTTCGGGGGGCTAAATGACTGTATCTGGTTGCTGTACTTAACAACAAAGCATGTTTTTGCAAATACCGAGGGGGCAATTTCCCGGTTGCCCCCTGGTTGCGGGCCTGAATGTATCTCGCTGAAGCGTCCATTGATTCCAAAGATTGTTCATTACGCGGATTTAAGTTTCCAAAACTGGACTTCAAGAAGAAAATCTCTCATCCCGATTCTGACTTCCATTATACTTTTCAGAGATCTTGATCTTTCTCTTGATCGCCCTCGTTGTGATATTGCTGATATCTTTTGTGTCATACATCATTTACAAAGAATGCTGCACTTTGCCAAATTCTGGAAGGCAGGAGCGAGAAGCCATAGATGCATTTGATGTCTCTCTGGGAGGTATACGCCATTCGAGTAGATTGTGATATATATACCAGGCCTGGCCAACCCGTGGCTCGAGCCGCATGCGGTTCTTTGTCTGGTTCTATACGGCTCTTACCTAAATACCGTATGTATTTGTGTATAAGTCGCGAAATTTTGTACCAATTGTTCACCTTGAAAGTCGAGGTGCGACTTACAGATTTGAGGAGGATTGTTTAAGACAAGGAATGCCAGAAGTACCACTAGGTAATGTTCATAACAATCAATGGCTTGTAAATATCTGTCATTGTCATGTTGTGTGTGATATTTACAATAGTCTAGCTGAGCAAAATTATGTGTGCGAGTGAGGAAGAGATGGGGTAATGTTCATGTGTGCTCATTTGTATGATGTGGCTCTTTGAGGTAACACACTAAAGAAATGTGGCTCTTGGACTCTGACTGTTTGACCACTCTTGTACACCAAACAAGGTGTCGTCTTGTTGTTATGCCACAGATCATTTTTAAATATGAAAGATAAAATGTGAAAATTCTCATGATTTGAAAAATGTACCTATTGCAGCTCTTAGGCTATAATTGTAAAAAACTTTTTCATGGGAGTTTTGAAACTTCCTAATCTTTTTATGAACATGTAATGATTATGATGCATCATAGTAACCTGATCTGCATTGAAAAAAGTTGCAATAGTTTGCAGTGAATTTCTCGAAAATTACAAAGCGTAATGAATCAAGGAATTATGGCGTACTTTTTTAAGTAAACGATTGCCTTCATTTAATACACATATTTTACTTTAGTTACACATTAGAAACTACTTTCATCACACTAAGACACTTTAGACACTTTGTTCTTCGTTTCAACAAAGTAGTGCAAATATATCTTTTCCTTTCTAAACTTCTGTTTGCGGAGATCATATTTTAGAGGAAATTTCATTGGTGAGATTGCGCAAGTTTCACTTTCAGCATTAGAAGTTTTAACATCACTGGTTGTGACAAAGTCATACCCTTCTAGTACTTCATCGACAAAACGTTGTACTGTGATAAGCGCATCACTTTCATAATGCATTTTGCAAGGTACTTGGCGCAGAAACTGACCACTGGTTTGTTTTTAACAGTAAAACTACAGTGGGGCCTACACAGGGGCGTAACGACGGGGGGGCAAGGGGGGCACAATTCCCCGGGCGCCGGATCATTATGGGGGCGCCAAATGTCTGCTGGGTCGCCGAAAAGTCTCAACAATTTCACAGGCACTTTCTTCAATACAGTACCTTTCCTTCCGAAAGACCTCAGGTTCGAACTTGGGGGCGCCAAACTTGTTTCTTTCCCCGGGCGCCGTCTGACCTCATTACGCCCCTGGGCCTACAAAATAATTATTACATTCGCAGTAAGACGAAATTTTGCTCTTTGTTAGTAAAATTGAAAATACGCCCAACGTCTGTTTCCTGAAGCAGACAACTTTACTGTAATTTAAAAATCATTAAACGGAAACATTTAGAATAGCAATATAATTCTTAACATGTTCCAAACATCGACGAAGAAAAGTGCAAACTAATTTTCCTTAACATAAAACATCTTCAATTTTTACATACTTCGGTCTTTCTTTTAACGCTTGTTACAAATTCCTGATATNCAATAATATGCAAAAGTTTCTTTTTAAACAAGTGGTTATTAACCGGAGGGCACTCCTCCACAGTGAATGTCAATAAATTTCCAGGGGGCGCGAGCACTAACGCGTTCTGCAACTTGGAAAGTTAAAAAAGTTAATTAATAAATTTACAAATAGATACGTTTGCTTTTACAGCTTATTCACTGTCAAGAGGGCTTGAAACAAACGGCAATTACTTAAGGGAGGCGTGATACAGAAAAGGTTAAGAACCACTACTCTAAACGAAACACGACGAGAACCCGGAAGACTTCTTGATCATCTTTGTTAAAAGGTTGCGAGCGAATAATAAAGTTTACGTCACATTCCAACAGCTGTTGTAAGATCAAAACTGTTACGCAGTGAAGAGTGCATACATCCAGCATTTATTTCTACTTATGTTGAATGATACCCCATCGATATAAGTTGGCTTAAGCGTTTTTGTTTGAATTGTACATGTAATAAAGGTGATCGGATGTTACGCTAAGCATCTGAGAGGAGTTTTTCAATATATATTCTGTACTCATCGGGTTTAATTTGTTCGGAAATCGGCCTAATTTAAAAGTGGACATAAGCAAGAACAAGACTTTGAAAGAAGTGGAGACCATTTCACTATTTTTGTTTAGCTTGCTGACTGTCGCGTCAGCTTCGTTACTCCTTTCTGACTTTCAGTGCCTACTTTGCTGTAGCTCTAAGTTGCCGGGGCCAATCACGAGGCGAATGAGCTCATTTTTAGACGTCATTTAATTTTTTCGCAGGCGGTGAAGAAAGAAGAAGTGCTATCTGTCTGTTCAGCGCGGCCCAAGGTAAGACGGATGCGTTAAACAAAGCATTTGAAAATGTGATTCAGATTTCGTGGGCCAGATTCAAGGTTTTAGGAAGTCTGGACTGTGCTTTATACCTACCTATAGCATGTGACTCGAGGCGGTTAGTACATTTTGAAAGTTTCAGATGCATACTGTACACTGATAATTTGATCTAAGCCCAATCTCGTTTACCAAAGCAAAACGTCCGCAACAGCAAAAAACATCGCAATGACATTGGACATTAAACAGTCAAACATACAGACAGAGCACAAAATACTCTTATTATAAACGTAAAATGGTGGAATGATACCCAGAAAGGAAAAAAGTTAATATTTTTCACGGGCACACTTCGTCCCTGGGTCAGCAAAAATCCGTTAGAAAGAGTCAACAACGCAGCAAACCCTAGTTGTTCAGTGGACCAAATTTTGTTAAGAACACGTTTAAATGCGGTTAGAGTTCATACCTAACGTGCATTCTAATCCCAGGGATTAATTCTTGGTTTCAAGGCTCAAGATATACAGCAATTCGATCAAAACAAAAACATTGTCAGTTGTTTAGTGAAAGCGCCACTGTAGTTAATGATAACAACATTAGCATAACTTCTCAGACCAGGGAGCAACGTGTAGATTGTGAATCACAAAGTTCTCTTTCAAGCGGCACATCACTGAACGTGACCTTTTCATTTTAGATTTATGCGTTCTTGGCTTATTATTGGTCACACAAATAGGACGCATCTGGTAGATATACTACGTTCATTCTTTGAAGGCAATTGGAGTATTATGCAATTGTATTTTTATTTTGTTTGACAAACGTCTGTGGCACGGAACACTTCAGGCCAATCAGTCAACCAAGAAGGTCTTGGTCACAAGCAAGAGAACTTGGCACCACACAAATGTGCATCTGGCCCCACGGACTAAACTCATGGACAATGCCGGCGCCACCTGCACAAACTTAAACTAAACACCACTCGGAAACAACTAGAATGAGACCAAAACCCACAGACATTCACGAACGTCTGGTGGTTCCAGTTCGCTTTCATAAGGCAGATATTGCTAGCTTAACTTAAGGAGCATTTTACCTAGCCAAGAAAAGTGAGAAAGTGCAACCATTTATCAAATCTTTAGCTCGGCTGAATTTGTTCAACTTTGCTAAATAAATCATTCTTTCTATTAACTTTTACTCATTTGCTCGATGTACTGTATTTACGAACGATTCTCCAAGCAATCGAGTCAGTTGTAGAAATTATTAAATCTAGTTAATCGTATCTCATCAATAATCTTCAATAATAATATGGAAATTAAGATATTAATTGAAACAACATAAGTTCAGTGAATTTTGTATTACTCTGAAATAATTCAGCAGTTCGAGAGCGAAATGGCGAACATTCAAAATTACCTCCCGTTGTGACCTGCCTCAGGAGTTTTTTTTTGTGTTTGTCTTAAAACTGATACAATAAATCGGAGATTCTTGTAATCAAGGTGCCTTTAGCGGTAAATATAACTTAAAAATCTAAACATTGCACTTTGTGCGCATAGGAGTCGGTAGAAAACATTGCTCTTGACTCAGATTTGACCCTCGCTTCTTACTCCAAACTGATGCTATCCTATAACTTGCTTGTTTTAGTTTGAACTGAATGAACTGTCATTTGGGTGGTTGCACAAACAACAGAATAATTAAGCTTAAAAGCAATTATGAAATATGAATATTTTCAAAGATGTTATAGGTTAAAGTTTGGCGAACAAGCTGGTGAAATTGACTTCCTGCTCAGGAGTAATTAGTCTCCGGAAAAATGACGCAGTCGCAATAGTTAGCATATAGGGAAATCAATTTCACGCAACTCTACGCATCCTCATTCCTAAAAATTTACAAGCAAAAGTTTACGAGTGAAATGGCGAAGAACAAAATCAAGAGCTGAAAAAGCAAGCAAACTGTAGACCAGTGTTTCCCAATCTGTTTTTGGCTAGCGCCCCTTTTCTGACAAACAAATTTCTATCGCCCCCCTGCCATGCCTAGCACATATATCAACACAACTTTTTTTGTATTGTATATTTGGGATCTTTGAAAATGATTAAAACAAGAATGAGCGCAAAGATGCATTTCACTATAAAACTTAATTTAGTAAATTAACTCATTTAGCAGTCGGAAACTGTTAGAGTTA
>JGI24159J19872_10002731_pt1 | contig 21343 bp, 13 predicted proteins | sample Ectturendosymbi4_FD_19872 | JGI IMG/M metagenome (IMG submission 19872) | reverse complement strand
ATATAATGAATTTTGAAAATAATAGTCACTGATATTTATTTTTAATTTAATCTTTGAACCAGACACGAAGTTCACAGAGCACAAGCACACACTATCTTCACAAACAGATTGATAATAATAGACACAGAACGTTTTGTACTTCATTTTGCCTCTCGCAATGTTTGATCTTAACCTTTGATCTGCTCTGCCCTTTATAATTTGATCTTTTCGCCAAAAACGTGCTGTCAAATGTTTTTAAAGAAGCGCTAGCATTTCAGTCGCATGTCTGCATTTAACGTTCAGCAGGTTACACCCAGTTGGCTTCAAAATCGCCGTATTTAATTACCTTGTTTTGCACTTTTCAACAAAAGGCAATCTGTTTGAATGACAAAGCAAAATAGTTCTCCAAGTTCTTCAAGTGCACATGCACGCACTGCTGCGCTAGCACGTGCATGCTGTAATGATCCCTCGATGTTTTTTGAAAACCTCACCTACTGACTGCGCTGAAGAAAGTTTTCTGCACGTTTTTAGGGCATGTGCGAACGTAGGCTAAAAGTAAACGTGAGGTTCCTCTCCACACCCAACCGCAATACCGTGTGGCGCATGTTAAAAACGATGTAGTATATCAGTCTTGATTGACTGACACAATTTATTCAATTTTGTGAACGAAACGTCTGCTCCACGTGAGACACCCTCACCGCGTTTTGAAGAGGCAGGGAATGTTGCAGTCGATATTTATAGCCGGGTGGCTATAACACACACAAAGTTTAAAAGCCCTCAAGTTCTGCACTAAATGGATGAGTGCGGCCTTGCCTCTATAAGATTCTGCTCGGTTTTGTCACAAATTTAGCTTTACTTTGTATTTACACGCAATGTTTTCCTAAGGCGTTTTGAGAGACCGAAACTTTTCCAAAGGTCTCTCAAAATACAATAGAAACTAGCTTTACTACCACCATCAAAATACAATGAAACCTTGCCTTACGACTATGTCGGTACTCAGATAAAATAGTTGCGGCCTCTCAAAATGTCTTTGCAGTCAGCAAGATCTAGCCTTAAAATAACTCTGTACCCTACACACGTAATTGAAGGCTCTAGGTCTGCTGTGAGCCTTCAAGGAATCTGCCTGTGCTGCTCTCATAACTTTCTAAAGATTCAAACTTGCGCATATCGTCATCTGCAATGATGAAGCTGCGTTAACATTTGAAATACTTCTGAAGCGCGTGCAGTGCTGCACGTTCTGTGACAGCATATAGCCGTGTCTACATTTGTGATGCTTGGGACAACAAATGTGCAAGTCAGTTCGGAAGTGTAGTGTGTACGCCAACTTAAGAGAATTTTCAAAAGATAGCCTTAGGTCAAGACCGGCTTAGAGGTATAGTTGGTTGAGCACGTGCCACCAAAGTTGGTATAGACTTGGTTCGATTCCCGGTCGGGTTATACCGTTTACTTGTCCAGCCTGGTGCTCGGCGTCAGTGGTTAGGTGCAAGGAAATGTTTCATGCGTGGTGCTGCTATTGACTCTCCACCAGTGCAGCATTAACTACGAAAGCAGTCGTGTTTTTCCACGGCGATGCAAGCAAGCGGAGATGTATTTTACGCATCTTCAGTCCTGAAAATTGCAAACAAGGCTTACAAGTAAAATGGTGAATAATAACTCTAATCTCGCTTTAGTTGTTCACCGTTTCAATTGTAAGCATTTCTTGCAATTTGCGGGAGTGAAGATGAATACATTAAATCAATTTCCTGGTGAAACAATTTGCTGATTGATTCAGATTCGTCAACTTTTTGAGAATTATTACTGTATATGCAGTATTTTACCAAACAAACTTGTTTCTTTGGTCAAATCCATCAAGTTTAGCAACTGCCAGAGTTAACAATTTTTTTCTTCCAAGTGCGCAGGGCCGGCCCTAGCAGATGCGGGGCCCAATGCAAGACCTATGCGCGGGGCCCCTCTGAACAGTGATTTTATGACGTTATCGTGTTCAGCCAACCGTGTTACGATAGTGGTAGAGCAAAGATATACAGTGCAGCACTAACACGAGAATTGAGCACGTTTGCTAACGTTCGAGAGGAAATTTGCTAGTTCTGATGAGAGCGTTCTTTGTTAACAACGCAATTTATATGGCGTTTCTACTGAATTCTCAAGCGCAAGGTGTATCTGGCAAAAATGAACAATCTACCCAAACACCACGGCGCGGGGCCCAATGCAGTTGCATCGGCTTGAGGCCGGCCCTGCAAGTGCGTGCACCCATTGTTTCTCAAAAGCGATAAAGTGGTGTAGCAATCGGAAATCCCGAGCAGTATGTGCGCAAAGCTTCTCACCGTGGCAGCAAGCAACAATGGAGATCATGCTCGCAATCTCTCTTACTGGTGCTTGCTCGCGCTACGTATATAATGGTGTTATTCTTCACGCACATCCCATTCGTGGTGAATCACACAATCAACGCAACACCACAGGAGAAGTTGCAACAACATCCCCTCCTTTTTACAACGAACCGCACCGATCGCACGTTCTTTGTGTGAAGGCTGAATTCGGCACGACCTCCACACCCCGGTCACAGCACCATTTTGTTGCAATCGGAAATCCCGAGCAGCATGTGCGCAAAGCTTCGCACCGTGGCAGCAAGCAACAAAAGACAGCATGCTCGCAATCTCTCTTACTATTGCTTGCTACATATATAATGGTGTTATTCTTCACGCACATCCCATTCGTGGTGAATCACACAATCAACGCAACTCCACCGGAGAGGTTGCAACAGTGGTAAAGCGTTCCTTCAGTTTGCAAAACAATATACTAAAACTATAAAAGTGTTTTCAATGTGGCGTTGGAACTTTATTTACCGTGGTTGTATGCCAGACTTTGTGTATGGTTATTACCTGATGTTGAAAATTTTTATACACTACAAGTATGGTATCGAACAGAAAAATATGTTTTCATACATGATTTTTTGTAAAGAGCACAAATACTTTTCAATTGTAGATGAAAGAACACACAATATTTACTGTCTATGTTTTCATACCAGGCAACTCGAATTTCTGATTTTTCAACAGCTATGCATGTGCTTTTTTTGCAACCAATTTTGCAATGAGCTTGTGGGCTGCAATTATCAACTATTGTTAAACTGTTCAAAACTTAAAATCTGAAAACAGAATAATAAAAAGAGAGAGACTTTGAATTTTTCCTACAAAACTAGATGAAATTGCCTCTTAATCGTATTTGTTTTTCAAAAAGAGAAACTTCCGGTTAGTGGTGATGCGCATGTTTTTCGACGACTCACGTATCATGCGCAAATCGGACTTTAAGGTTGTTTTGAACCTTAGTTTTCGCTGGTCTTTCAATGAGAAGTAACTGGCAATTAATTTCTAAATTACTGCAATGTTTATCGTAGAAAACATAATTTCCCGCAATAAAGTTTTGTGTGCGGACGAAACTTTTCTGTATTTATGAATGCTCGTTTCTTTTACCGTACTCACTGTATACAAAAGTTGTTGTTGCATTTCCTCTGTACTTACCATTGGCCAGGCCTGAGTACGATGGCCTCTTCCATCGTTTCTCTAAGCGCCTCTACCAACATGATGTTACTTTAGGTTAAATTCTTCAGAGAAGAAATCCTGATTTTCCGAAGAATTGTTTGTTCGAAAATGTTGCAACTGGAGACGTGTGGGGTTCAACGCAGTCCTATACGTCACTTGCCTCAGGCTATGAGTCTGGTTTGTCACCTTGAAGTTGCATCTTTCAACTATGTGGGATAAACGTGGGGTTACGGCTGGGTCGCTAAGAGCTTTTAATTTGACAAACTATTATGAATTTGGATTTATAAATACGATCAATTATTGCAAATGCAAACGTGAATTCAACCAAAGATTTTCTATCCATGTTACTACACGAAAGCAAAAACAGAACTCGCAGGTCGCAGCTTTATGTAATCACATCTACAGCAATTGGGTATTGCGGGAAAAATGGTGGAAGCACCAATAGCTGTTAACTCTTACGTTGCGGCTTATCTCTTTTCCCTGAATGAAAAAAATTGTCCATTAAGCGTGACACGAAAACAGCTGACTCAGTCTACCTGTCACTAACAGCCAGAGCGTGTGACATTTGTAGTGCAATTAATATACGCAATTGAAAAAGATATTTTGAAACGGAACAAACTTTGGGCAAACAAAAATACTATTTTTGCCCAGAAAGAGGTAACTTGGCTACTATTTTTTAAGTTACCGTATTGTTTAGCCAACAACATATGTTTGCAAAACTCAAATTCTTTATGCACGCACATCGACTGGCCAGTACGTGTTTTGAAGATTCGATACTTGGAAACGCTTGACACGCGTTTTTTTCAGTAGCGGATATGTTGATACGTAGTCTAGCAATCGATGTTCGTCTTGACTTGACCCTAGCTACACGCAAACATTTGAGTGATTGAACTTGCCCAAGCTGCCAACTTGTTTTATCATCACTGTGCTATAATAGGAAAATTTACTGATGTTTTGATTAAAGCATATCAAAAATTAACAAACAGGAGATTTGTAAGGGATTCTTAACAAAAATTCGCAGGACTGAGACAAGACGGGTTTCCCATGTATCCAGCGGTTGTCGGGAAAATTCGGCTTTGAATCTGAGTATGTCTCTGGTGGAGACCTCTGACGCACATTTCTTTGCCATATCAAATTTCAACATGGGTTAGGCTAAGACTATGCCATTTCGCACATAAAGTTGCGTGAACGCAGAAAATGATTTGTACGTGGTTGGCTCTTATTGGCACATTTATTTATCGACGATGACGCTGAACACGCTCTCGCAGGGAGTCGCTGAGGCAGAACGGATGCGTCTACCCGCAAAACATGTAATGTACGCTGTGCAGTACTTCTACCCTCGCATCAACTTGACCGTTGGCAACATTCCACACATAAACTTGTGCTGTGCTCTGGTACAATCATCAGTGCGTGTTTCACAAGCTGAAGTTCTCTGAAAAAATGTTTGTTCGAGGGCGCTTAAGCGGCAGCCTTTCGAGCAATGCGAACCTTGTAAACAAATGTTCTTATGAAACTTCGTTTAGAAGAGAGATGTAAACATGCTAGCAAAATCTGAAGCACAAATAGAGCAAAGGCTTATTTTTGGACCTCTTAGGACAGTGGTTCATAACCTTTTATCTACCACGTCTTTCTTAAGTAATTGTCCTTTGTTTCAAGCCTCCCTGACTTTAAATAAGCTGTAAAAACAAATGTAATTATTGGTAAATTTAATGATCAAAGTTTTCATGTTGTAGGGCGCGAACCCCCTTGTTCAGAAAATGACTAAATTATTTAGGCTGAATGAATTACGTGTGGTTGCATTTGCACAGTTCGCAACAAAGAGTGCAAAGACTATTGTGACTGTGGATATTGAGTACCAAAAACTTGTTTCTCACAGTGTAACCACGCGGCTATCACTTCATCTTAGCTTGCCAAGGATGCTTCAGATGTACTCCCATGTTCGAATCTGAGATTTTTCGGAAGGAAATTTACTGTATTGAAGAATGTACATGTGACACTGTTGGGATTTTTCGGCGCCACCTCCAGTCATTTGGCGTCCCACAATGATTCGGCGCCTGGCGAATTGTGCCTTCCATGCCCCCTCGTTACGCCCCTGGACAGGGCATCATACTATACACCAGCAGTAATTTTTTGTTTGACACTACCCAGAGGTGTGGTGGTACACAAAAAAGGACTGGTATGCTGGCTGAAATTGACGTCTTTCAACGAATATTTCTATTCGTTCAAAAAGAATTACATAAAGCAACTTGCAGAAAAGACCACAAAGCAGATGTTTTGTCATGCTTTTTCCGCTTCCGTTTCACCTTCATATCGCCAGCATTTCGGTGGCTACTCAGCCAAAACATCACTTCGCTGTAAGGTTTACATCCACGCGCAAAAGGCTTACATCCAACTGATAACTTCAACAGAAAATCAATTTCAGACTCAATGTGTTCTCATCTTGCCTGCTGTAAACCAGTAGAACTGCTTCCCCTCGGAATGTCTTTTGCAGTAAAGGACATGCACTACATGTGAAAGACGTCTCCGAATGAAACGTTTCTCGTAGAGAACCATTGCGATACCATAGAAGTCGCCATACCTGGCAACTGATGGTCGACACGAGAATCACGTGAATAAGTTGCGCAGCACAGAGCAGTGGTGTAGGAGACGGGGGTGCAAGCGCAACCCCGAAAGTTTTGATTTGTTGAAAATCCGGGCGAAATCCCTGAAAATCTGAGCAAAATCTCTGAAAATCCGTGCAAAAATGGCGCCCAATATTGTTTGACTTCAAGAAATGGTGCCCAACGTTTACAGAAAAACACATGAAGACCCCCTATTTTGGAGATCATACCAAAAAAGGTCTTCATGATCTTCGTGGGAGAAAATTTGTAGGCAAAATTCACACAAATAATTTTCGGGAAAGTTTGGGGAAATTCGGGCATAAGTCCTTCGTACCTTCAAATTTCCCTGCTCCTACACCTTTGCCACAGAGTTCCAGGCACGTGTGTTCGATTTATCTTATTTATAAAAAAAATTACTACCGGAACGTGTTCTGGTTGATAAAAACTACAGGAACACCTTTCCGGTATCACTGCAGCCCTGACTCTACCTGTTTATCCATGCGTTTTCTAACGATTAAGAAACTATTTGTCTCCAAAATACGCGGTGAAATGGGACCTAGCACTTAAGTTTCAATTTGCATGCAAGCGTTAAATGGATGTAACACTTTCCATTTGATAAAAGAGAACAGGGCCGTTTATTCAGATTTAATTGTTTAAATTCGACTGTCTAATACTGCTTGACAGGGCCACAACCGGAGGGGTCAAAATTATTGTAACTCGTTTTTGTTCCTATAAACCCGTTTTTGAAAATTTCGAGAGGGCCAATTGCACGGTTGCCCCCCTTAGTTGCGAATTTGCGGCTTGAAGCCATTTAAGCATTAATGGCTAAAATGTCAGATGCATTACAGTGGCAAGATCAAGATTTCACTGCGTTGCATGCGGTTTAGCTTGAGGATCTCACAACACCCGAACTGGAGAATGTATCTGACCAGGGGCGCAACCAGCTCTTCATTTCGGGGGGGGGGCAATTTTTCGATGATGTCATCGTGCTTATTCACCCGTGGTACAAATTTTTCGCAAACGTCACAGGTAAAGTTCTTTTCGCAACGTTTCCGAAAATCAGAACTTTTCAGTTTCAATCAATATGCAGACCGAACGATCAGGACAGAGAAAAAATTAGTGGCTTAATACAAACACTTGATTCCGTACTCAACTAGTGCAGTCATGGCTTTAGTGTAGCAGACATATGGGCTACTAGTAAACCTGCCTAACTTTTCTTCTTGTTTTTGCAAATTCGTTCTAGCCCTATTCTTCTAGCATGTGTTGGAATTTATATCACAAACTACTGCAAGATCCCAAATTTGAGGGATAGCCTTCGTCAAGGGTGACGGGATCTGTAAATCCTAACATATCAGGCAAAACGGATCATGTGTGTTTGGGACAAAACGGCTTTTTCTGGCATCCACAGGAGTTGGGTGAAAGTTTTTAGAAGCAAGTTTAAGGCCAGTGTAGGAGGTGGGGGTGCAGGGGGGTGGAAGCCCACTGCCAAAAATTTTGATGTGATGAAAATCCGGGAAAAAATCCCTTAAAATCCGGGCAGAATCAGAATCTGTGTAATTTTGGGCAAAATGTGTGAAAACCTTCGCGAAATCGCTTTGTGTGCTTTGATTTTACAAAAATGGCGCCCGAACTCAAAGTGCAAACGTTTCTTTTTTTGGAGGTCATGTTTCTTCAGTTCTTTTTCGTGCAAGTTAGGGGAAATTTGGGCAAGTTTGGGGGAAATTTGGGAAAAAATGGTGCTTGAAGTGCTTTGATTCAAAAGAAATGCGCCCAAAATGGTATGAAATGCAATCATTTTTTGAGGTCATTTTCTTTAGAGTTTTTTTCGGGCAAGTTGCGGGAAGTTTTGGCAAAATCCTTCGCACCCCAAAAATTTGCCTGCTCCTACACCTATGAAAGGCTATGGGCTTTCAGGGCTTGCACTGATTGCAAAAGGTAGGGTCTGGTTAAGCGTCATTTGCAGCCAAAGTGGTATAGTAGGCAGGTGCGTTCAACATTTGACTAGCACTCATATGACACTTTACTAAACCCTTTTCCCAAGCCGTGGTGCTGGTACCAACCCAGGAAGACAATCAAACGTGAAACAGTCCACACGCTAAATTTAGTTAAAAAGATCAGGTTTCGAATCGAAAATGCGACTATACAACGTCTTTTTAAGAAATGTACTACGTTAATAATGGTGAACCGTTTTGCCCCTATCAAAAATAATCGTAGAAGAAGAAGCGGCTTGACGTGGCTAGAAAACTTTTTTAATAAAAACGAACATGTCAAGATTTCTCTTATCACTTTGAAAGTTTGAGCAGTTTGCAAGTTTCAACAGTAATGTCATAAAGCTTCATGAGGTCAAAATGAGGTCTGTTTCAGAAAAAAGTGGCACACGAACAAAAAGATAAAAAATGCCTTAGAAATACCAACATTTTGAACTATCTCCCAAGTTTGGCAATTCCAGCATATTTGTGGCTAAATACCAATCATTTACGAAATTGTCGTTCAGATGGCCTGTCTCAAGATAATGCTTGTAAGAAGATAATTAACCGGTAGGAAAAAGAAAAATTCAAATAACACTTTTCTTAAAAATGATTGCAGTACAAAAATTTAATCTTTATTCTTTGAAAGTTTCTGCATATGTCAAAATTTCTGTGTAATGTTTTGAAAACTTCGGGGGGGGCAAATGCCCCCTCTTGGTTGCGCGCCTGTATCTGACCATATGTCGGAATCTAATCTAACTACCATTCTCCCTCTGGCGACGGCCCCAAGCCAAGACATAATGCTTTCATAAAGTTAAGAGGCTGTGGCTGTCAAGCTTTGCAGTTATGCAACTGACATCCGCTGCTGATGAAAATCGTTTCTGTAGTCGCAATATGCCAGGTTTCCTTCTGTCATGAGAACAAAAATCTTAACCACTAATGAGTTGAGTTAATGCTCCCCTGTCCACAACTTGGCTGTTGCTAACTGATCAACTGAGCTTTTTGTTGCCATTCTCGCTCTACCACAAAGTTTTAGTAGATTGCCACACGTGATCACTCGCCTGGTTTTGCTTTACATGTCAAGCCTGAATGCAGCAACAGTTCGTTTGCACTGGGCAACCGGAGAGCGCTACAGCTAAATATACTCGTTGAGAGGAACGCAATCAGTCAAAACGTGCTATGGCGGTGGTGATTGGGAGCCAGTACGAGATTACCAACAGTTTCCCATCCGACGAAGAGAAAATTCCCTCCGTGAAGGGTAATTAATTTGTGACCAGTCACTGGATCTTTCCCGCCTTTCGCATCTGTTGTTTCAAAACTGGGAGTCTAATTAGCTAATTGCTTGGTTTGTAAGACGTTCTAAAGTAGTTAGTAAAATGAAATTAAAAACTCAGTTTTGTATGAAATATTGATAGTCGTGCTATGCCAAACGTCTTTTGGTTGAAAATTGTTGGCAAAAAGCCTTCCATCACTGCTTTTTGGAAGACGTATGCACCTGGAAGAGTAGGATCGCACCTTTTTACTTCACGTGAGTGCTGTATTGTTTACTGTGATTAAATATTAGAAAACATGATGCTGCTATGAGTGTGCAGACAGGTGCACTGGCAATAAATAAGACAAACTTTCATGTTGCTTGAGTGCATTCTAACTTTTTTCCAAAAGATTTGAAAGCATTAACCAGCTCTGCAACTACCCAGAAACATGACTTTTAATCAACATTTAATCACTTGTTTGCTGATCGCGCGCAGAGCTTTTCCAATTTTACCAAAAGGGTTTTGGTACGGGAGAACATACTGCTTTGAAGCGCGTGTTGAAAAAGGTAGCGCACAGAAACGAACAATAGAATCATCTTTAAATAATGAAAAATTTTAAGAGTTACAAACAAAGACGTTGAATAAGTGCGCACTGCGGAGTTATCATCAAGATTCACAAAATGATATTTATGATGGTGATGATGTGAAAGCTGCTATATTCATTCCTGAAAAAAGTAGAAATTGTCATCACAATGGAATTAGCACATATATTTAATGAATTGTGAGAAGATATTGAAAACGGCGATTAAATGGCTACTTCGTGTAATAAGCTTTCAGCGAAGAAGTGCCCCTCTCTCTTGGATGGACGTAGAAACGACGAATCCGATCCTTCATCTTATCTTTGGAGGTGGGATTGTTCGTGGCTGTACAGTCCTATGCGTGATAGACATGTATGGCCACAGGTGGGACACTGCAGCTAAGCGGCGTTGTTTTCTCTGTTCCGAGTAGCATGTTCATGCCATCGGCGACGACGCTCATCTTCAGTTTTATCCTGCGTTGCTTGCACGAAGAGGATACCAGTGGTACAAATGTCTCGCCAGCCCTTGCGATCCGTTGCTAATGTTTCCAGTTGGTCAGGGGAATAGCATTCTTCTTAAGTGTTGCCTTAAGACAATCCTTAAAACGTTTGTGCTGTCCGCCAGCAGATCTTCGGCCCTCTTTTAATTCACCATATAGCACACGTCGCGGCAGTCGGTTTTCCGGCATTCGAATGACATGCCCTATCCATCTGAGCTGGCGCTCAGCAATGATGGCCTCCATCGAAAGGCAGTGGGCACGGTGACGGATCTCTACGTGGGGGGGAGCGAAGAAGTGCACAGCACTAATTAATATTGCACATTATTGATACTGTATCTTTTCAAGCTATTGGTAATAGTGCTAAGCACCAAGTGATCGAATTGGATTATTGTTCTTGAATATTTTACACGGCAAGTTTTCAAAATACTTCCCGTGGTTGTGACATGTGATGCATTCATTTCATTCATTTTCATACCCACTTTTCTTCTCGGGAGGGCCGCGGGGGCAGCAGCCCCAGAAGGTCTCGAAATACCTCACGGTTTTCAACAACCTCTGGTAGCTCCGCTGGCTCCACACAAAGATGTAACCAATCCAGGTAGGAGATGTAATCACAACATTTAGTCCTTATTCGACCTCTGGGCGGATTTCCCGTCGGTGTAGTCAGCTTCCGATTTTTCCTGGGGCATTCTCGTCACGTGGCCGAACCATCATAGCTTCGATCTCTCTATTCGGAGAAGTGGCTCCAGACTTAGGTTTTGTGAATTTCACAGTTGCTCACTTTGCCGCGCAGTATCATGCCGTAAACGTTTCACAAATGTCCCATCTACTGTAGTTCAGATTGCACTCTCGTCCGTTACCCAAGATCAATGACCATATAAGGATCGGAACAAAGACCGATTTAAAAACTGACAGCTTTGCGGTTGTTGAAAGCTCCCGTTTCGTGATCACAGCAAGGCCGTCGCCAGCGGGAGCGCCAGTGGTGCCCGCTCCCCCCATTTGAAAGCTGTGGCCCCCTTTTCATGTTTAGCCCCCCGGTTGTTGCATACATCCAATATTGTGTTTAAAAAATGAGCCCCCTTCGTGGTTTTGGTCCCCCTGCTGCGAAATCCTGGCGATGGGTCTGGATCACAGAGCGATAAAGCTCACGTGATGTTGCGTTTGCTTTACCAATCCGTGTATCAAGCTCCTTGTTCTGCTTTCCGTCATTCGTGAATACCACCCCGAGGTGTACTTGAACTCCACCTGCTGCAGTGTACAGTGTTACTGCTTACTTTTAGCATACACTGAATTAGATTTCTGTAAAGACACAATACCTCAGTCTTTTTAATGCTAATTTTCATTCCCGCTTGATCGCACGCAGCAGAAAACCAATGAAGTGCATGCTGAAGACCTTGTTCAAAAGATGCAAGCAGCACCAAGTCGTTTGCAAAAAGCAAACGTCTGATATTGCAGTTGCTAACAGCGACAACCTTGCCGATTCAACTGTGACTTTCTATCCAATTCATATTATAGAATACGAAGAGGACCGGTGACAGCACGAAGTCCAACGTCCACAGCGAACGGCTGTGATTTAACTCCGCCGACACGGACACAAACTTCTGAGCAGGAATACAGCGACTTGACGGCCAGTGACAAGCGGCCGCCAACATCGCAGACCCTCAAAACTCCTCAAAGCGTTTCACGAGGAACCCGGTTGTATGCTTCATCGAGGTCAACAGAACGTGACGTGGCCAGGGGACAAGGGACGGGCCATTATTTCTAGCATATCTTTTCGTTTTGTGGTTTGAGAAGTGGTGTCCCAAACAAAATACTTTTGCTCGCTAAAATTCAAAATATTTAGCCCTTCCCGAAATTTTGGGCTGGCTACGCTGCTGGTGTGCGGACGTCTTTTGCATGCTCACACGGTTTCTCAAAAACTTGTTGGAGAGTGCAAATTTGGTCCATAATGCCACATCCAGTACGAAACCCACACTTCTCCATCTTAGGTCCAATATTTCGCGCCATCTTTTTTCAAGGCACTTGGCGTATACTTTTCCTGGTAGGTTAATTAACAACCTTTTGCGTAGGAAATTCATTTCACTGCGGGCAAAGGAAGAGTTTCATGCTTGTTGCCAGCTGAATACTGGCTGCGTCAATGGTTTCTAGAACAGTATTTCGTCTTTAGTATTGCATATCTCGCCTCTTGTAAGTTTGGATTCAAATCTCACTTTGCTTGGAAAGCTTGGATATTTTCCTTTGCATATGAAAAGAACTATTGTCGGATTTTTTCTCAAAAACCCAAAAACAAGTCAAAAAAACATTATAGTTTAAACAAACAGTAATACCCCACGCCGATCTGTTTTTAATTAAAGAGAAAAAAGTTTTGGAACAAAACTTAGTTTCATCGTAAAGTAGAAAGCAGTTTTTACACTTGTGAATGTGAGTTCAAAACGTTATTTCATTGAGTAAAAATATGTATCCAGATTATTTTTCCTGTGAAGGGAATGATGTTACAAGTCGGATGCAAATTTGTCAAGACGTAGTTAAGTTTTAGGCTGACTTAAATGACAATAATCAGCGCAACTATTGAATTACAGCATAGCCAGACGTGACGTTTTTAGTCCATATTTGACACGAAAAAGCTTCGTACATAGCCTCAACCAGCTGAAAATTTTAAGACTAACAAAATCATTTGTGGAATCTAACAACGCTTTTAGAAAATAGGACACTTTTAACATCAAGCGCTTACGCCACAATTCTAAAATTGTTGTTAGTTTTGTAAGAAAACAGCGGATACTTTTGATGATTTGTGGATGTGATCTTACAAGAAATCATAATGAACAAAGGGATGTATGGCTAAACCAAAGTGCTAACCTTTGATTTCCGAATTAGTTTTTCACTCCCCCTGTGGGGGAAGCCTGGTCTGGAAAAACGTCCACCATCTATTGAAATCACATCTTGTTAATGAAGTTCCACAACCGTCATGTAAAGTTTGATCTGATTTTTCCACACCTTTTATTTTCCGTGTTATAAACATATCGTTCACAGAATGAATAACCCATTTGTTTTCACATACGACAAGTCAATTATGCAGTAATAAAGTTTCGAGCACCAATGGTGCGCTTGTGCTCAGTCGAGTGGCTTTAACAGACTGACTGTGTGAACGTCAATATTGTCGAGTGCAGCATAATGAATTGCGCAGGGAATGCCGGCGTGCGCCGGGGCGATCCCTTGTTTGCCGGTGTCAAATTGCAAAGCAATGTTATAGGGCTTTGTACTCTGTTTCATTCCAGTAACTCTGTTTGCGTGTATCGGTCAGACGACAGCGAACACAAAGTACGCAACGTTGCCGTCTGATGCACTGCCCGTCCAATCAAGCGTTGGTCTGAGCTTTCAAGTTGCCTCAGTTTTGCCAAAAAAGTCGCAAACTTCTTTACGTTCTTCGTAATTTACGCTTCGCAAATGGCGAGTCTGGCGGTACGTTCTGGAAATCTCGCTAAAAGTTAATCTGTACAATAAAACAGCTCTCATGTAAACGACACAGGAAAAAAATTAAGTTTCGTTACATAAGAAATGCTTGTTTGCCGCGAATTCCGACATTTTTTGTTTATATCCGGATCATTTAAACAAGACGTCCAGCTACGACAGTTGGTTGCGTATGATGGCGTACATAAGGATGAAACATATTACATGCTGGAAGAAATTTCTATGAACCAAACTAGCCGCTGGAAAATGATGGTTTTTGGAAAACTGGTGAATTTCGCACAAGCTCGGCGTGTGAGTGTTTGCTTAATAAGCACCACAAGCTGGTCAGTAGTAGAAGATCATTTGCTTGGGCGAGCATGACGTAGACTTTGGTGATTCATTACTCATGACTACACATTTTTGTTGGAAAAAATCTTGCGTCTATAACGTCAACAAGAAAGTTTATTCTGTTGCGATTTGTGTTGTCTCTTAGCAGTTGCCGCTGGTTTTACACTACAGTTCAGTGGTTCTTAACCGGGGGGGAGCTCCTCAGAGGGACGTCAATAAATTTCCAGGGGGCGCGAGTCCTTACGCGCTCTACATGGAAAATTTGATCAATAAATTTACCAATAAATACATTAGCTTTTAAAACTTATTTAAAGTCAAGGGGCTTGGAACAAAGAACAATTACTTATGAATTGGAGACGTGGTAGAGAAGAGGTTAAGAACCACTGTGCTACACAGTTGAAAAGTAATAATAGAGCGGTGAAGGCCTTGGTTTTCGAAAGGAAGCTCGATCAGATAAGTCGGTTGACGATAGTTGATGACTTTGGAAAGTTCAAAGATTTTGCAAAAAATCTGCAAAATTAAATTCCACATGCATTTTCGGTTTGTAAATGATCGGACAGCTGTCTTTTCAACTAATTCGGTCGGTTGTTGAAACTAACTTAGAGGAACCGTGCTCTATCTGTTCATACTTTCGGTTGTAGCAAGGCATTTGTGTTGCGAGCACCACACAGAAAACGCGATTTGCGATCACTGCACCTTTTCAACTGCATAATTGTGAATGATACTTCATAACTTTGTAATTACAGATAACTATACGACGGCTCCCCTGCGTTGGGCCCTAAAGATTAAGAATAAATTTCTGTAACACCTTTTTGTAGTCACATGCAGTAAATAAAAAGCTTTCTTTCGTCCCCCTCAATATATCAGTGCGGTTCCATTACACTCGCTTTTGTACTCCATCAGACCGTGGGTGGTCTGCAACACCCATCTTCACTTGCTTGCATTGGGGGTCACGCGACTACTTATGTAGTGCTGCGATTGTATGTATAAATCGTTATATTATGTCCACAAATTAAATATTGTTTTTTTTTATTGTGTCATTTACCACTTGGTCACTCACCTAACAACTAAATAGTTCGTCTTAAAACAGGTACTAATTCTCATCTCTAACAAGATCAACTAAAAGACTAGTTTTATCTGAATTCCTTGTTAATCTTTTTGACATGCGTGCCTATTTCGTCTTTGTTTTTGCAAAAGTAACACTGAAAGAAAGGAAATTCTAAAAACGTTTAGCAATGTTATCTTTAGTGCAGCAAGAAAGTGTTTCAAACAAATAGTCAGTTTTGTGATGCAACAATATTACGTGAAAAACTTTTTTTACAGTTTAAAATGTCTTGACAAAATAAATTTCGAAGTTGTATTTTTGGGCACAATAATATACGTGGTTTAGGAATAGAACGTGTTTTATCTTTTCCACATTTTTATATCTGTTGGAGTTGCTAGTAACAGGCCAACAAACTCTTAGCACGCACCACCACAGAGCGAGAAAAGTTCACATTAGGCTATTTCCAACAATAACCACTACACGTTAAGCTCTAAGCTCTTTTGCTTTGTTCAAATAGATTTTTCTACTTATCACATACCTCCCATACCGCACATGCAGATACAGTTCACATCCACGTAAATACCGAATGAAATCTTTTAGGTTACCTTTAGAGTTACTCGTCACTTAATCTTCATTGGATCAACATCAAAAGCCTGTTCTTTGTCAGGGCAATGCCCAAAAAGTTCTTAAATCACTCGCCTGTTGACAAACGTACCGCAGTACCGTAACACAACTCTGCAGATTCCTAACTACACCGTTCGAGGGAGCAAATCTGCGTTGGTCAATTTGACCCACTGATATCTGTAAAAACCGGTACATTGTTCATTTTGCAATAATTAATCAGTTCAAAGCATCCTGGTTTCACTTTGCAGTGTGCTCCTATCTTGAAGGTATCAACTTGGTGACTAACTCTTATTTTTTCACGTAAAGGTTTGCTGCTGCTGTTGTTTGGGGAAACCTGGAGGGTTACGTTAAGTACGTTTTTTATTCAAAAAGAGTAATAAGATCAATCTTACTTTGTTTTTTCTCAGCAATTTCCGTACATCTCTCTGAAGAACTACACAAGCATAAGCTCGGTAGCTGCTGTAACGTAGTGGTTAACAATGCACTGATTTTAAGTTTGGCCTCTGCACGGTAATGGCAATTAAGATATAGCTGGAAAGTATGCAGATTCCTTCGAGCCACAAGTAGACATTAGTGGTGGTTTATCGGTTGAAGTCTCAAAACGGCACCTTCGACTGGGCGAACGGATGATGTTTTTATTACTATCTTTAACTGTGGGTTGCTCGTTTTTCTCCATGGTAAATAAACACAAATGATAACTGTAACTATCAGTTTTAGACTAGAACTATGGAGACTGAGGCGCTGAAAAAACGGACCATTTTGCAGTAAAAGGTGCCATGCAGTTCTGGGATTGCGATGATCGTAGAGAGGGAGTTTCCACTGAAACATCAGCAAATGGTACAATGGCAGTGCTGCTTGCTCAGATGGGTGGGCATGAGAATGTTTAGTTTTGGCGAAACTGTTAAGCAAACATCCAACACATAACCATCTATGCACATTTCATTGATATGTGCCATAAAGTTCATATTCATAAAAACACCTTTCCATCCATGAACACGATAATTCAAGACATTTCTAACTGAATTTCTAATCGCCATCAATTTTGTGGTTCATGGTATACCATGCTTCTGGTGCACTTTTTTTAGATTATGTTTAAATCTCAGCGCCTGAAGCCTTATACTTATGTCAATACGTGCACTCCACTTCTTTCATACACAAGTATTCAATATAATAATATCCTAATATTTATCATTTTCCCACATCGTCTTTATTCACTCTGCAGAACAAAGTGCTGTTACTTCATCGGGACTGGTTTGTAACCGAATTACTACGTGTGGCAAGTTCCACGTTAAAATATTTGTCAAAGACGAAGTACAAATTTCGTGAGAGCAGTGTAATGATTGATTCAACTTTACTGCAGTTTATATTTTTGTAGATGTGAACATATACGTTGCTTCTTACCAATTTATCGAAAGACAATTTCTCGAACGACAGTTTGTCGAAACGACAGTTTATCGCAACAACTGTTTATCGCATTTTATCAAACCAAGTACACGAGTTACACTCACATACAGTGGAACGATTTTTATGAATGGAACGAATTTCAACAGTAGAGTACGCAAGGCGTTTTAAATGCACATTTCGATCACATTCATTTATTTACAGTACGCGGTTACTTTTGTTTAAAGTTACAAGTTGTGCGCAATTGCTCGAAGGTAGCTGCTGACGAGTGTGTTCAGATGGCGCTCTTATGAGGCTGTCGTCTTCGGCTGTGGATACACGGCTTTTACGTTTGAGGTATAGTCCTCACATCTTCAGTAGGTTACGCCATTTCGGGTTTGGTCACTGGCATGCATAAAACCTTTCAAAGTCACTTGCATTTGTCTTCTCACTTCAAATGAATTCCATTTCAAAACTACTTTGTAATCGCTCACAACTGCTCACTTCAGTGCTGTTCTGACTTCTGGTTCTGAGGGTTCTGACTCCTGCTAGCTCCAAGTCGATACTAAAGAAGAATGAAAACGAACTTTGCACTTGAAATTAATAAATGCAAAAGAACATAGAAATCACAAAAACAGTCCGATTTTGCAGTATCTTCATTTTTAAAATTACTACTCGTAATACATAGGCCTATGTATACTGGCAAGAGAACAGAAAACATTCAGTCGTAGGACTGTTAAAATTTTCATGCCTTACTACTCATTTGAAACAAACCTAGTGACTTTTTGTTGCTGCTTCTCTGATATTATCCGCTTATAATTTGGCATACAATTACCCAGAGCCACGTGCAAATCATTCGAGGTGTTCAAACAATTCCGATACTTGTTTTTCAAATGAAGTAGAGAGGAAATCCAGATTCAGCCAAATATGTTGTTGCCAAGGGCATTAGAATAGACGGGGCTTTTGTACACAATTTCTGGTAATTTTGCATGGTTAGGTTATAATATAAAGTTTCTGGTAATTACCAGAAACCTTCGAGTTCTACAAAACGAAAGCAAACAATCTCGGCATAATTGCGCCATAAACATTTAAACGTCACAATGCGCTTACAATCGCATCACCGGCCACCTTCACCGTGGTAACCGCAGAGTGAAGCAAAATTAGTAGCGCACGCATTTAGCAAGTTAACTTGTTAAATTACTAACTCTAGCTGGAATGATGACGCTGGATAATGTTTTTTGAGTAATAGCGTTTACAACCTTTCATAAATGTCGGTTCTTACATCCAAGAATACACAAACTCTCTCTCTCAAAATCGCATTTCAAACCCCCGAATATCTTGTGTCGGACCCCAGGGGTGCAGGAACCCCCTGTTGGAAATCACTGTATTAAAGATTTTGTTAAAAGACTGCTGACGGCCGCACAAAGGGTGCATGCGGGGAGCCGCAGAATAGTGGTTGAGAACCAACCACTGCTATAATTGTTGCTCAATGTTGTAGAGCAGCGTGGTCCAACTAAGTTTGACCTGCGGGCCATTTCACAAAAGCGTGAAAACTTACTGGCCACTTCTAAGAAAATGCTGTGTAAAACAACAGATTCACAATATTTAAAACTAAAAAAGGGAAGAAAAGTGAATGCGTCACTAAAATTGTTACACAATAACCATTTATTACAAATCTCTATCAGTGGGATGTCTACGGCGCAGCCAGCTCAAAACTTTGGCAGGGGTCAAATGTTTTGACCTTGAGCAAGCAACAGTATTTGATTTGAGACACTGCTTCTCGAAGCACAAAATGACAAGTTATGCTTGTCCCCTCTGGCTAGTCCTGTGCCTGTGGTCTCTCTGACACTGTGTTTCCTATATCAAACCGCAATTCGATTTCCGTTTTTAGATTTGACTTTCTTTATGGCAGAAACTGTGCAACTGTGCTCCAAATATCGAGTGCATTTTTTGTGCGAAATCTTTCAGTTTGGGAATCCTATCTTTGCTGACTTATTTCCAGAATTTCTTTAAAGTCTGGTTCTAGTCTCACACGGTTTATTTTGTACATTTTTATTAAACGATGTTATTCTTGTTCTAACTTAAATTACCTACTGTAACATACACGCAACAAACAATACTGAGAAAGTTCGTGGGCCTTAAAAATTCTGTCCGCGGACCACATGTGGCCAGCGGGCTTGCAGTTGGACAACACTGTTGCAGAGGATCAAACAAAAACACAAAGGTGTTGTTGCCTGGTCGAATTAGAGAAGTGATGACGGGATACCTACTGTAGTCTACAGATTTAAACATTTGTGCATATTTATATTTCGTGTAGTGTCCCCATCTTTAACTGAAATAAAGTATATATACTGCATATACTAGGCTATAATAATACATTTAATAATCTAGTCTCAGTAATGCGAAGAATGGATTCATGGTTCACTTCACGTTTCAGTAGTGGTTTAATTCTCTAAGAATATATCAAAGGCTTCAAACGTTAACTCAGTCGCCATTGGTGCAGGACCTCTTAAGTGCGCGCCCATTTAGATAAATCTTATCAAATAGGCTCAAAACCTCCTTTGGTTGATAAGTGTTGGCTTGCAGCCTCCATCGTGAATTGCAAACTTCGTCTAGCTGTGAGATTGGTCTTCTTCCAATTACGCGTGCATAGTGTTACCTTCCTCTGTTAGCAATAGATGCCTATTTAGGCAGACACAAACTCTATTGACAAATCCTACCACGTATGAAGTCTGCCTTTTTATTGCTCAGCAGTGTTTACAACGTCTTAAGTTCGGCTGAAATCGCACTGAACAACTTCATCCAGTACAGCCATTGCCAAGTTGTGAAACTGTTTCGGCTAAAGTCCATTCTAATAAAAGCAGGCCCGTAACCAGCTTGGGACCCATGAAGGGCGAAGAGTTTTCCGAGAGGGGCCAAAATTTTTTGAACTATGTCCAAGATTTTTAAACTACGTCCAACACATTTTTCCAGGGAGGGCGAAAAACGTTCTAGGGGGGCGAAGCCCCCCTGGTTGCGGGCCTGAATAAAAGCCTGCACCACAATCATAACTAAACATGCTGTTTGCCCCTGCGTTAGGTTTTCAGACCAACAGACAAGGTCCATCGTCTTTAATTATAGGAGCAAGACCTTTTCAAGCTTTTTTTGTTGAAATAACTTTTGACTGCAAATGTAAAGTATACCGTTGAACATAGGAGTCGACTTTCTAGGAAACCCACGTTGTCTATTGGCTGGCGCTGGTTCACTCTACTTGCAGTTCAAGCCTTCAATCTGAGCTCTAAAGTACCCCTGCAAATACACCAATTACACTATCTCGTTTCAAGAACGTCGTTTTCCGATACCTTTACGTCATACAGAAAAATATCGGTTCCGTTGAAATTAATTTTGTTTTTGAAGAGTTCTTCACTTCACACACCAAAATGTGATGTTTATAAGCCCACCTAATGACCGGGCTATAGCTTGTGGGACTTGTTTATTGAAAATATCCCATTGAACATTAATAACAGCATAAAATGTGCCAAGAAATATTTTTCGCCCATACCGATGGGTGTCAGGTGATGCAACGATGTGCCCTTGAGGCGTTGCTAAGGATCGAAAGATAGGAAAAAAAGGATTATTATAGCTTTGGTTTACCTTAATCTCAAAGAGGGCTTTTTCATCAGATTTTTATTTTGAATGGGGCGCAATTTAAATCCAGGGTGCTAAACAATCCTTGCGTTTGTCTTGAAATCAGGCATTTTAACATACTTACTTGGGGGAATCTCTGCACCTTCCTACCTAGCCAAGGCCATTTTTCCCACCAGTCCTTTGAACAAAGGACTGAGATGACATTCGACCGCAGGCTAGCAAACATTGCTTTTCCGGTAGTTCGATTTTTGAGACAGACTTTTGAGTAATTATATCATCAATAGCGCCATTTAAAGTCAAAAAAGTCATGTTTTTTTGTTCTTCAGGAAGCTATGAAACGAATTTTGAAACAAAAATTTTACCCCTACGAAGTCTATAACAAAAGTTATAAAGTCATAAAAAGTCATATCTTCCATGTTAGGTCATAAAGTCATATTTTGCATATTTTCAACCTAATTCAATAAGG